>ERZ501024.75-NODE-75-length-45816-cov-85.191823_pt1 | contig 45816 bp, 40 predicted proteins | sample MGYA00248893_ERZ501024 | MGnify/ENA primary metagenome ERZ501024 (study PRJEB25958, sample SAMN03398501) | human skin metagenome | study: EMG produced TPA metagenomics assembly of the Human Skin Microbiome Metagenome (human skin metagenome) data set. | reverse complement strand
CTTGTTGATTATCATATGGCTTTTGAAACTGTCGCACCTCATGTTTGAATTCGCCATACTTTAGAGACGGAAAGGTATTTTAATGATAAAAATTTCTATTAGCGTCCTTAACAGCTTTTTTAGAAAAACACAATAAACATCTTAAGAAAAAGTATTATATTTTAATTAAATTTATTTGCATTAAAAAAATTGAATCCGTTTATTCGTTAGTTTTATGTTTCATTATTAAAGTTGCTAACTTTATATCTTAATGTTTACTTTTTTAAGTTGAGTTTAAATTTTAAGCTAATCTAAAAATTAATAATACTATTTTCTTAAGTAATTTGGCCCTAATAGTCTATATTTTTACTACATATAGGCTAGAATCTTATTAAGAGAATTATTGTAACTATTATTTTTCGAAATATATAATTAAAAAGGCAATCTACCATATACCTAAAGCTTAATTACAATATAAAAATACATAATATTTTTAATCACCATTTATATTTATCTTAAATAAGTTTTTTCTAATTCTATATTTTCACAACACACAAACAGCACAGCTACAATTTCCGCTTATATTTTAAACAAAATTTATTTTATATAAATTAATGTCTCAAACTACAAATACAATTAAGTCATCGTCACAATAGATTGTTGGAATAAATTCTAATTGATCGATAAATAACTTTTCCCACTTTACTCTTGAACTACACATAAGCTAGAATCACTATCGCTTGAAATATTAACCAATATGACACAATATTTTTGGGTTTAGTTTGCGTCTACTTCAGAAAATGACTTGTGTTTAATAAAAAAATTGATTAGTATTGCACGCACTGAAAAGCATTGAGATTAAAAGCTTTTCTGACTTATAGGGCCTATAGCTCAGTTGGTTAGAGCAGCGGACTCATAATCCGTTGGTCCACAGTTCAAGTCTGTGTGGGCCCACCAAATACCGAACCTCATAAACAAAAAGTTTATGGGGTTTTTTAATATATATCCAAATAGAATATGCTTTACTCTTATAAAAAATACTCAAAATTTAAATTTATTTTATCCCTAAATTTTAGATGTTTTAAAATACACTTACGTTTCGTACTAAATATCCATCTTTCATCTATTAAGCTAAGATTTGCTTTCGCATTGGCTCAGAATTCTCTAATTGTGTATCCCAAAACTTTTCCCATAAATCACAATACTCTAAGCATAATTTTTCAATATAATTATAGTCTTCTTCTGTACAAGCTTGCATCAAGACATACCATAAATCTTCTTCATGATCGTCATCTGCTGCTTCAGCACTTTCATCCTCAGAGATACCATGTACATGATAATAACCACCACCCTCCACATCTAGACCAACTGCTTTAGTTGCTCTACGTAAAGGTGGACTATACAGAATGACTTCTTCCTCTGCGACTGCTAGTAAGGCTGAAACAGCTTTATAGTCATCATAAGCATTTTCTAAAAATACTCTAACCTGATCTGCAATTTCAGTCGGATGATAAGTTAGACGATCTTGTTCTGTAATACCGAAATCATTCAATATATCTTCAAATAAGGGATAATGAGCATATTCAGGATTTCCCTGATAGTAGCCGTCTTTATCCAAACCTGGCCGAAATCCAAACTCATCAAAAATATTTAAACTCAAAAGAAAACGCGGGAACATTTTTGCACCGGCATGCAATCTCGGCTCTAATTGTTTAGTTTGAAATTGGGCCATGAGCAATGCATCAGTAAAAGTTTGCACAATTGCATGACGATACTCTAAATGAATTTTTTTTAAATCTTCTTTATTAATTTCGCCATTATTTAAAGTATCGATTGCAGGATGATGGGATACAGGATGTTTTGCAATCTTTGCTCTTAATCGGGTCAAAAAGTTTGAATTTTTTTCCCATAGTTCAGCTGAAATGCTTTGTTTCATCCCTGCGAGTGCTTTCTTTCTAGGATTATTAAAATTCTCAAATTTCTTAGGCATATCCGCTCTCATTAAACTTATTGAAGCATGATCGATTTTTACATATTTTATTATAAAAACAATGACTTAAATTAATATTTAAATATGTTCCTTCATCGATTAATATTAGAATTAAAATCGTACGAAATCAAATGAAAAATTAAAAAAAACCTCAATTAATGATAATCATTATCACAATCTCAACTTGAATCAAAATCAGTTTTTTATTATCATAATTTGTATTAAAAATTTAATATTTTAGATTAAGTTATAATTAGTTTTAACTATATGGAATAGTAATGTCAAAAAAAGAAGATATTATAAATACTGCTTTAAATTTATTTAATCAGATTGGGTACAATGCTACTGGTGTTGACCGTATTATTGCTGAATCAAATGTTGCAAAAATGACTTTTTATAAATATTTTCCATCAAAGGAAAATTTAATTATGGAATGTTTGCAACATCGAAATATAAATATTCAAAACTCAATCAATGAACAATTAAGTTTACATCAAGATGCTAGTCCTCTTGAGCAAATTCATATTATTTTTAATTGGTATATTGAATGGATCAATAGCGAAACATTTAATGGCTGTTTATTTAAAAAGGCATTTATTGAAGTATCTAAACAATATACTTCAATTCGTGAACCATTTTATGAATATACAAAATGGTTGACTAATCTATTACATGAAAAGCTTAATCAATTAGGTATAGAAAATCCAACGCCCCTTGTTCATATCATTATTTCCATTATTGATGGGATGATTATTGATGGAACGACAGATAAAAACCTTATTAACCCTGAAAAAATTTGGAAATATATTGAATATTTAATTAATGAAGAGATACCACAGCCAGTATCTTAATTTTAAAATCATCTAGGTTTATTACTTTAAAATGAAGTTTGAGAAAAATAAAAAAAGAACTTTTAAAGTATTTTAGAACTTAGATAATCCTTAACTTTTGTGCTCTACTTTAGCTTTCATAATTTTTCTAGGCTTTTTTACAAACTCATATTAGAATCCTGAAAATTTATCAATTTGCACTGATGTATGAAAAAATTTCTAGGTAACTCTATCTTTAAAGCCGTTGGTTGGACCTACAATGTAGACCCACAAATTCTTGAGAAAAAACAAGTTATTATTGGCTTTGAACATACCTCAAATCTAGATGCAGTGCTCTCGATTGCCCTCTTCCAAATGTTAGACATCAAAATTCATACTCTAATAAAGAAAGAACTTTTCAAAGGCCCCCTTAAGCCAATTTTAGAAAAATTGGGTGGCATTCCTGTTGATCGTAAAGCAAGTAAAGATATCGTTTCGCAAATGGTTGAACAATTTCAAACCCATGAAACTTTTAACTTAGTGATTGCTCCAGAAGCTACACGTGCTAAAGATGGCTCTGAACGTAAGCCTATCCGTACAGGTTTTTGGCATATTGCAAAAGCAGCCAATGTTCCTATTGTTTTAATGTATGCCAATGCTCGAAGTAAACAAGGTGGGATTTTAGGTAAAATTTACCCGACTGATTTACAAAAAGACTTGGAAACCATTAAAGAGCTGTACGCTCAATTTGGTATAGATGTAAAAATTAACTAAATCAAATTGGACTTGATCTGACCTAATCTCACTCATTAGGTCTTAAGCTTATTGTTCTTATTCAATTGGCTAACAAAACGCAGGGCAACAGTTTTCAACAAAACCAAGCCTATGCTAATATTCCAGCACTTTTGCATTTTCTTTTTTTGGAGTTCACGTCCATGGCGGGTCATTCTAAATGGGCCAATATTAAGCATCGTAAAGCTAAACAAGATGCAAGTCGCGGTAAAGTTTTTACTAAATATATTCGTGAAATTGTGACTGCTGCCAAACTTGGTGGTGGAGATCCTGCTAGCAACCCTCGTCTGCGTGCAGTAGTTGAAAAAGCTCTCTCAGTTAATATGACACGTGACACCATTAACCGTGCTATCCAACGTGGTGCTGGTGGTGAAGATAATGATGATCTAAAAGAAGTAACTTATGAAGGTTATGGTGTTGGCGGGGTTGCTGTTCTTGTTGAAACAATGACAGATAACTTAAACCGTACAGTACCAGACGTACGTCACTGTTTTAGTAAAACAAATGGTAACTTAGGAACTGCGGGTTCTGTATCTTATCTATTTACTAAACGTGGTGAAATTACTTTTGAAGATGTTTCTTTAGAAGATAAAATCATGGAAGTTGCTTTAGAAGCTGGCGCTGAAGATATTGAAGTTTCAGAAGATGAAATTTTGGTAATCACTTCACCAGAAACTTTCGGTGAAGTACAAGATGCCCTTACTGCTGCTGGTTTAAAATCTGATAACGCAGAAGTTGTGATGAGTCCATCTACAAAAGCTGAAATTACAGATGTTGACCAAGCAAAACAAATTCTTAAAATGATTGATATGTTTGAAGATCTTGACGATGTACAAAACGTTTATACTAACGTTGAATTCTCGGATGAGGTTTTGGCTCAACTTGATGCTTAAATCAAACATTTGAATCAAAGAAAACGCACCATTTGGTGCGTTTTTTTATAGCTTGTTGAGCAAGTTATAGCAATTAAATACATTATATTCTTTAATGACAAAGCTAGAATGCAAAGCAACTACGTTGTCGATTTTTCCAATACGTCTTAATAAAATTTCACTGTAGTCATCCATGTTGCGTGCTACAAGCTCTAAAATAAAATCGGCACTCTGACCCGTTACCAAGAATGCATTGGTTACTTCTGGAATTGCTTCTATTTCAGACAGAAACTTATCAAATGTTTCACTATCATGTTTACTCAGTGAAACTTGCAATAAAATATGTAAAGTAAAACCAAGCTTACTAAAATTAATTTCCCTTTTGAGCTGTCCCATAATGTTGGCTTCAATCAGGTGCTTAATACGGCGATGCACAGAACTGACTGACAGATTGATCCGTTCTGAAAGTTCATTCAAATTTAAGTCTTCATGAGACAAAATTTCTAGAATTTGTTTATCAAAACGATCTAACTCCACTCTTATCTCCAGCCAGAATTTCACAGTAAAGACAGTATAACCCTATACCACCACCTCTGCATTGAAAATACAAAGGTTTATGGGCAGCAAAACTATATTTCTTTTATAGAGCTTAAGTCTTTTATGCCTTTTAAACGTGCAAGTAGTGTCATGTGCGGTTCATTTTAGAGAGTCAGCTCTATGCTTAACCTTTATTCTCACTACTGTTTAACGCTAAAAAGTAAGTAATCATCAAAATTTGGCTATTTTTCAAGTTTCTTAAAGTTGGCATCATTTTTGTTATGTATTTGCAGGAAAATTTTTATCCATGTCGGGGGAGTTCCTGTGAATAAGATCAAAACACTAGTGTTAGCAATGAGTTCTTTAGGTGCAATGAGCGTGACGATGCCTGTGCATGCCGCTACAGATGCTGAAGTTAACGCCTTACGTGATGAAGTAAAGGAGTTAAAACAACTTGTCCAGAAGCTATCTGATCAACAAAAAATAGCTTTAACTGTCACTGCTCCAGCAACAATTCCCGCAGTACCTGCCACCCCTACACCCCCTGCATCAAAACCAGGTTGGATGGCTATGGCCGATGGGCAAACTCTAGTCAAGCTTTATGGTAGTGTTCGCGCAGATGCAACCTATGACTTTAAAGGTTCAAATGGCAGTATTTCAAATGGTGCCAATTATCCACTGAATAAAGATGATCCAAAACAAGACTCACTAAATGTATCTGCAGCAACTTCACGAATTGGCTTAGATATTACTCGTCCAACTCAATATGGAGATTTAACAGGTAAAATTGAAGCCGATTTCATGGGTGGCAATGGAGATAATGGCAATGGTACTTTCCGTGTTCGTCATGCCTATATGTCTTTAGGAAAATGGTTAGCTGGTCAAACAACCTCACCCTTTGTAAACACAGATACATCACCAGAAACAGTAGATTTTAATGGCGCTATTGGTACAGGTACTACACGTACAGTACAGGTTCGTTACACCCAGCCAATTAATGCACAACAAAAAATATTAGTTGCCTTAGAGGGTGGCGATGTTGAAAAAGCTGGTAATGCTGCCGGTGGAAGCCGTTTTCCTGCTTTAACAGCACGATATGATTTCAAAACTACGGATAACAAAGGCCTATTACAGTTACATGGTCTTGCCCATGAAAACCGTGTAGCTCCAAAAGATAGTACTTCTGAAGAGAAATTTGGCTGGGGTGTAGGCATTGGTGGTAAATATGATTTAACGCCTCAAGATAGCGTAGTTGCTAACTACTATCATGTTAAAGGCGATGGCCGTTATTTACTTTATAGCAATTCGGCTTATAACTATGACACAACAACACAAGATATTAATTTAGGAGAATTCGATAGCGCAGTAATTGGATATCAACGTAAATGGAGCCCTATTCTGCGTTCTACTTTTGCTGTAGGTGGTATTCAATACAAAGATGATAATGTCTATGCTAATAGCAATTTAACCAATACCAGCTATAACAAAGAAATTTATAACGCTTTAGTCAATTTAATCTGGAACCCAGTTAAAAATATTGATTTAGGAGCAGAATATACTTACGGTCAACGTGAAACTTTTGCAGGTGACAAGGGTGATTATTCACGTATCAACCTGCTAGCAAAATATAGTTTCTAAAAATTAGATATAAAAAAAGAGCCTTTAATGGCTCTTTTTTTATTAGGTTATTAGTGCATCGCCTGAATTTTTTCTAAGAAAAGTTTAGCACGCTCATGACGAGCTTCTAAATTATCAAAGAATTCATGGGTTGGGCAGTCTTCTAAAATTTTACCTTCATCCATGAAAATTAAACGGTTAGATACTCTTTTAGCAAAGCCCATTTCATGCGTAACACACATCATGGTCATGCCTTCATGTGCGAGCTGCACCATAACTTCAAGAACCTCACCGACCATTTCAGGATCAAGTGCAGAAGTTGGTTCATCAAACAACATACAGATTGGGTCCATAGACAAGCCACGTGCAATCGCTACACGTTGCTGCTGACCACCCGACAACTGCCCCGGAAATTTATCTTTATGAGCAAGTAAGCCTACACGCTCTAAATATTTCAAACCTTTTGCACGAGCATCTGCAACTGAACGCTTTAACACTTTAACTTGAGCAATCGTCAAATTTTCCAAAACAGTCATGTGCGGAAAAAGCTCAAAATGCTGAAAGACCATTCCCACTCGTGAACGGAATTTAGCAAGATCTGTTTTTGGATCTTTAAGTGAAATTCCATCAACAATAATGTCACCTTGTTGAAATGGTTCTAAAGCATTTACTGTTTTGATGAGTGTTGATTTTCCCGAACCAGATGGTCCGCAAACAACAACGACATCACCTTTTTCAATACTCGTCGTGCAATCTGTTAAAACCTGAAAATCACCATACCATTTAGAGATATGTTGGATGTCTATCATTGGCATTTAAAATCTCCAATTAGCGAATGATGGCAATTTTTTGCTGTAAGCGTTTGACTAAATGCGACAGCACAAACGAGCTACAGAAATACACTACAGCGACGATTAAATAGAATGTTGCTTTTGTTTCAGGTCCATACGTATTAGCTAATGTATCTGCACGACCTAAAAAGTCTGGTGCACTAATCACATAAACTAAAGAGATGTCCTGAAATAGAATGATTGTTTGAGTTAACAATACTGGGAGCATGTTACGGAAGGCTTGAGGTAATACCACGTAGCGCATTGATTGACCGTAGGTAAAACCTAGCGCATAGCCTGCATGTACCTGACCTTTTGAAATAGACTGAATTCCAGAACGTACAATTTCCGAGAAAAAAGCTGCTTCAAAAATGGCAAAAGTTACAACACTCGAAAACAACGGTCCCCAATAAGTATCAGATTGAAACTCAAATACTTTCGGCAACAAAAAATAGAAGATAAAGATCACCTGAATCAGTGGAATACCACGAAACAGATCAACATAAAATTTTGCAAAATTACTTGCGATGGCATTACTAGATAAACGCATCATTGCCAATGGGGTTCCAATTAGGATACCGCCCATCATTGCTAATACCGTTACGGTAAGCGTAAAAATGAAACCTTCTTTGAGTGCCGCGATCACATCAGGGTTTTGTAATAAAGAAAAATCCATGATTACTTCCCTCCTGAACCTAAGCCAGGTACAGCCATTCGTTTCTCAATCCATGCCATCACAAACTTAATGCTATAAGTGATAATCAAATAAACAGGCGTAGAGAGAATAAGAATGATAATGTCCTGAGAAGTTTCTTCACGCATGGTTTTCGTGTAAGCAAAGAAATTCAACACACTCAACGCATATAAAACAGCTGAGTTTTTAAAAACGTTCATTGCTTCAGATGTAATCGTTGGCCATACGGTACGATATGCAACCGGTAAAATGACATAACGATAGCTTTGTGCAGTAGTAAAACCCATAGCGGAAGCTGCGAACTTCTGTCCACGAGAAACGGTATTAATTCCGGCACGTATGTGCTCAGATACACGGGCAGCCGTGTAGAGACCTAATGCAAAAACACCAATAACCGCCGGTTGCTGATTTAAAATATTTTTCCACCAACCGCCAGCAACTACATCCCCACTACCTGCACTTAAGCTGTCCGGTAAAAACTCGGGAAAAACAAAAGCCCAGAAGAATAGTTGCACAATAAGTGGAATATTACGGAAAATTTCAACGTAACAATTGCCGATAAATGCGAGAGGTTTGTTGGGTAATGTACGAATTACCCCTAGGAGAGAACCTAATAAAAATGCGATAAGAAAGGCTATAATAGCTGTCCAAACCATAGTGAACACGCCTGAACCTAACATTTGTAACCATGTGGGTGCCTCAGCATAAGCATTGTAGCTTGAGCTACCAATAGCTTTACAAACTGATTCTGCCCATGCGGCTTTATCGACACCATATTCATTAGACTCCGCACAGAATATAGTCCAGTTTAGCGAGCCGACTGACATGTTTGCCCCTTAAATTAATATCTTTAGAAAATAGACCACTTGTGCAAATGAATCTTTACACTTACACAAGTAAATTTAGGACAAAAAGATCCAGTTAGATTCCTGCATCTGTTGGGTTAGCTTTTAATTTCTTATAAGATGAACTTTGTTGCATGTTCAAATTCGTGTTTTTTGGTGGAATTGGAGATAAGAACCACTTCTTATATAAAGCGTCCATTTTACCAGTTTTCCACAAGTTATTTACAGTACGGTCTGCAACCGCTTTAAATTTTGGATCATCTTTAGCAAGCATAATTCCATAAGGTTCAGATGAAAGTACCGGACCTACAATTGCGAAAGCTTTAGGTGTAGAAGACTTAGCAATCAAGCCTGCTAAAATATTATCATCCATTACAAATGCAGCAGCACGGCCAGATGCCATCATGGCAAAAGAGTCAGCATGATCTTTACCATAAATATTTTGAACATTAACTGCCTGACCTTTTTCATTCATCTTGATGTATTTGTCAGATGTAGTTCCTTGAGTGGTAACAACTGCTTTACCATTTAAGTCTGCCAAACTTTTAATACCAGAGTTTGCTTTAACAGCCATGCGCACTTCTGTTGCATAGTAGTTAGTTGAGAAACCGACTTGTTGCTGACGTTGTTTAGAGTTTGTAGTGGTACCACATTCCATATCGATATTGCCTGCCAAAAGCTCAGGAATACGTGTTGATGAAGTGACTGCCTTGTACTCAACTTTTAAGCTAGGCATTTTCAATTCTTTTTTAATGTCATTTGCAAACTGGTTACAGATATCGACTGCATAACCTACTGGTTTACCTGCAACAACATATGAAATTGGATCTGAGGATTCTCGATGACCAATTACGATTTTTCCGGTACTTTTAATTTTAGCTAATGTATCTGCTGCTTGAATTTGAGAAGTAGCGCCAACCGTACAAAGCATAACTGTTGAAATAATGAGAGAGGTTGCAGAACGTTTCATAAGAACTCCTTGATGATCATTCTCTCTATTTATCTATAGAATCATTCATATAGAGCAATAGAGTGATTTTTTATTAAATTGCAATTATCGAGCCAACTTTTCCAAGTCGGACCCATCCATTTGCTTCACTTATTCTATTCAATCTGTTTTGCAGAATTAATACCTTTAAAACTGCTCACATGTTTCTACTTTAATCTATGTTTTAATCTTCTGTCTATTATTAAGCTCATCTATTTACACTTAAATGTGGCAATTATTGATTACATTGTAAACACATGCACAATAAAGTGGCTTAACTTTGGCTAAAAATAGTATTTAGAAAAATTGTATTTTCCAAAAAATCATAAAAATTAAAGTTATTAGTCATTTAGATAAAATGGAATTTATATTGTAAAAAGTAATTTTGGCATCAAAATAATATAAACAAATGGCTTAATAAAAATCATTTAGAAAATTGATAGTAATATCTACCTTAATAAAATAACTAGCAAAGATAAAAATAAGCCCCGATTTCTCAGGGCATTTTATAATTTTAAATTCCGCGCCAATCTACTCGCGCATTACGCTCAGTTTGATATATTCTTAAAACATACTGACCTAGAGGTAAATCGAGTAAATTTTGTTGATAGTTATTCCATTCTTCCGAAACACCTTCAGCCTCTTCCCGCTCCCACGGCGTACCCTTTATTTCTAATAAAGGAGCAAGCATAGAACATACAGAAATATCAGCAAGACTTAAGCGATCGCCTACCATATAACGTGCCTGATTTTCGATTAAGCAGTTATTTAGTTCATTTATGAGTTCATCCATACGTTCTTTTGACAGGTTGACTAGCTCTTCTTCAATTTTATAGTTCTTCTTTACCAGTGTTTTGAGGAATGGCTTGGATATTTTTTCAAACTGACGTAAATAGCCTTGTTCACCCATCATAATTTCTAAAGCATGGTCTCCATGTGCCAATGTGTGAGCTAGAGCCCAACGACGGACATGAATACCCAGCTCATCAGCCAAGCTATCTATTTTTAATGTTTGCTGTCTTAATTGTTCATCACGACGTAACAGTGAATGCTCCGGATAAGTATCATCCAGATAAAGTGCAATTTTAGTCGATTCAGCGATCCATTGATGATCATCTTTCAAAATAGGCAATAAATTTTGGCCTGTTTTGAGTTGTGCAAAAGCACGATGAAAGCCTGGAATTAAGTTATGAGCCACATAATCAAGTTCTTTATGGTCTAACAACCAGCGAGCTTTTTCACAATAATGGGACAAAGGAAACTGATACAAAACCCGCATAAAATCTCCACGTTTATTTTTATTTGACTATTTGTACAAAAATGGTCGTCGGTAAGTAGATACTTTAGAAGCTATTTTTAGTTAAAACAATGGATATTGTGCTCATTTTTCACTGACACTTAAGTCTATTTTTTTTATATCTTTTTTTACCGTACTTATTGCTCTTTTTCATATTAAAACCAATTCTATTATTATTTTTCCGCATAACAATCTTAAGCTATTGTTTTTTATAATCTTTCAATATCTCTATTTTTTCATTAAAAAGCAAAAAAAATGCTTTGCACTTTATTTCATAAGCTGAGCATAAGTCCTCGTTTAGTGGAAAAATATTTCTTTTGTAAGGTAATGACAGCAATACAAGGTGTCATTATGTCTAATTCTCTATCTAAAACGACGGCGTACGTCCAAGTCATTCAAAATGATCAACAAGCCATTAACGCTGCTTATCAAGTGGCTGATTTTGCTTTAGAGGGTCGTAATACACGTGATCAACAACGCTTATTACCACATGAGCAAATCGAAAGCTTTAGTCAAAAAGGCTTAGGGGGAATTCGCATTGCAAAAAAATATGGCGGTGCTTTTGTTTCCAATAAAACACTGGCACAAGTTTTCCGTATTTTAAGTAAAGGCGATGCTAATATTGGTCAGATTCCACAAAATCAGATTAGCTTGTTAAACCTGATCGAAATCATGGGTACAGAACAACAAAAACAATTTATCTTTTCAGAAATATTGGCAGGCAAGCGTCTTGCCAATGGTGGACCAGAACGTAATACCCATGATTCAAAAACCTTAAAAACCACTCTTACTATTGAAAACGGCAAATATATTTTAAACGGCGAAAAGTTTTATTCGACGGGAACAAGTTTTGCGCATTGGCTTGCAATTAAAGCGATTCATCCCGAAGGCCATGTGGTTTTAGTGATTGTTAACCGAAATGCTCAAGGTATTGAAGTCATTAATGACTGGAATGGGTTTGGTCAGCGTACTACAGCGAGCGGTACAGTTAAATTAAATCATGTTGAAGTTAATCCAGAACTCATTTTTGATGAGCGATTATTAACTAAAACCCCTAGTTATCGGGGTGCCTATTCGCAGTTATTACAAGTAGCAATTGATGTAGGTATTGCTGAAGCTGCTTTTGAAGATACTTTATCGACTATTCATAAAGCACGTCCAATTATTGATGCAAATGTTGAAAAAGCTAGCTTTGAACATTACACCCTGCAAGAGGTAGGTAAGTTAAATATTTTGCTCGATGCTGCAATTTTACTGCTTGATGAAGCTGCTGAATATTTAGATGAACTTGACCAACTTCAAACTCTGACTGATGAACAAGTAGCAAAAGTTTCAATTTTGGTCGCAGAAGCAAAGGTCTATGCCAATGATGCAGCCCTACAAATTTCTGAAAAACTACTAGAGCTGGGCGGTAGTCGTTCAAGCTTAAGCCAACATAATTTAGATCAACATTGGCGAAATGCCCGTGTACATACCCTACACGACCCTGTTCGCTGGAAATTACATGCCATTGGCAATTATTACCTTAATGGTCATTTCCCTGCCCGCCATGCTTGGATTTAAGGAGAAATTGTCATGACTTCATATCAATCGGTACAAACCAAACAAACATCGGCATCTGGTCAAGCACATATTATTCAAAATGATGCTGAAGCTTTAGAAATTGCCAAACAATTTGCTGAGCAATTTAAAAAAACTGCTGTTGAACGAGACTCTAAGCGAATTTTACCGTATACCGAAATTGATGCATTGAGCCAGTCTGGACTTTGGGCAATTACAGTACCTAAGCAATATGGCGGTGCCGAAGTTTCAAGTCATACCGTTGCTAAAGTGATTGCTCTTTTAAGCGGTGCAGATGGTTCAATTGGACAAATTCCACAAAACCATTTTTATGCTTTAGAAGTATTGCGCAATACAGGTACAGAAGTTCAAAAACAACGGTTATATGGCGAAGTTTTAAATGGCACTCGCTTTGGTAATGCACTTGCTGAGTTTAAAACCAAAACTTCAACTCATAAGCAAACCAATATCCGTCCACACGAAAATGGCTACCTGATTCAAGGAGAAAAATTTTACTGCACAGGAAGTTTATTTGCTCACCGTATTCCAACCTTAGTTTTAGACGATGCAGGTCGAGAATATCTAGCCTTTGTAAAAAGTGGTTCACAAGGATTGAAACTTGTTGATGACTGGTCTGGCTTTGGGCAAAAAACCACAGGTAGCGGCACGGTTAAATTTGATCAGGTTTTTGTAGATGCAGATGATGTTATTCCTTTTGATACTGCATTTTTGCAACCAACCTTAGTGGGCCCTTTTGCTCAAATCATGCATGCATCGATTGAAGTAGGCATTGCACGTGCAGCCTTTGAAGAAAGTTTGCAAAGAGTGCATCAAGCTCGCCCATGGATTGATTCAAATGTAGAAACAGCCAATCAAGATCCTTTAACGATTTATGAGCTAGGACGCATTGCTGTCGATGTACGAGCAAGTGAAGTTTTATTAAAACAAGCTGCGCAATCAATCGATGCCGCAAAAATTGAGACCACACCAGAAAATATTGCGAAAGCATCCATCGATGTTGCCAAAGTACGTGCTCATAGTAGTGATACGGCGCTAAAAGCTTCGTCTAAGCTGATTGAACTTGCTGGTAGCCGTGGTAGTCAATCACAAGATGGTCTAGACCGTTTCTGGCGCAATGCGCGTGTGCATACCTTACATGATGCCGCACGATGGAAATATTACTTTATTGGGAACTATGTACTTAACGGTGTTCTACCACCTCGTCGGGGGACATTGTAATGGCAGATTTCAAAGCAAAAGAGATTTTATTAAACGCCTTTGATATGAACTGTGTTGGACATATCAATCATGGCTTATGGACACATCCACGTGATGAATCACACCGCTTTAATGAACTGAACTATTGGACAGAACAAGCTAAGACCTTAGAAAGTGGTTTATTTGACGGCTTGTTTATAGCCGATATTACAGGTGTGTATGACGTCTATCAAAATGGTATAGATCTCACTTTAAAAGAGTCCATTCAACTTCCAAGCCATGACCCATCTACACTTATTTCAGCTATGGCAGCAGTTACTCAAAACTTAAGTTTTGGTGTCACTGTGAATTTGAGCTATGAACATCCATATCAATTTGCACGCCGCTTTGCGAGTCTTGACCATTTAACTCAAGGTCGTATTGGCTGGAATATTGTTACAGGTTATCTAGATAGTGCCGAACGCTTAATTGGTCAAAAGGGTTTAAAAGACCACGATGCCCGCTATGAGCAAGCCGAAGAGTTTTTAGAACTTTGCTACAAATATTGGGAAGGTTCTTGGGAAAACGACGCAGTTAAAAAAGATAAAGCACGGCGTGTTTTTACAGATCCATCTAAGGTGCATACCATTCACCACCATGGAAAGTATTACCAGAGTGAAGGTGTGTTTCAGGTATCTCCTTCTGTGCAACGCACTCCAACCCTATTTCAAGCAGGTGCTTCACCTAAAGGTATGCAGTTTGCAACACGTCATGCTGAATGTGTATTTATTGGGGGGGATAAACCCGAAAAGATACGTGAACAAGTGAAAAAGATTCGTACTCTTGCCGAACAGCAAGGACGCTCAGCGAATGATATTAAAGTCTTTGTCGGTATAACAGTTGTTGTTGCTGAAACACATGATCTGGCTGTACAGAAACTGAATGAATATCGTCAGTATGCGAGTCCTGAAGCAGGCTTAGCGCATTATGCGAGTTCAACAGGCATTGACTTAAGTAAGTTTGCTGACGATGAAGCGATTCCTTACCAAAAAAGTAACAGTATTGTTTCGATTACCGAAAAGTTTAAAGAACAGCAAATCACAAAAAATGACTTAAAAGCTCAGCATGTTCTAGGTGGTCGTTATCCCCTCATCGTAGGTAGTGGCGAAGAAGTTGCTGAATACTTAATTCATCTTTTAGATGAGACTGATATTGATGGCTTTAATTTGACACGTACAGTTGCACCTGAGTCTCACCACGACTTTATACGCTTGGTCATTCCTGAGCTACAACAACGTGGTCGCTATAAAACTGCATATAAAACGGGTTCACTACGGAACAAAATTTTTAATCGGGGTGATCATTTACCAGAACAGCACCCTGTTCAAGCGTTCCGATGTAGTCCCTATAACAACAGCAAAAACTTAACAAAAATTGAAGAAATAACCGCTTAAATTTGGAGATAGACATGGCTCAAACAGCCTCTAAAAAATGGCTAGGCATAGGCTTAGTCGTTGTAGTCCTTTTTGTTGCTTTGTTCTTATGGAATAAACATCGACAAAGTGGCTCAAATGAACTTGTGATTGGTATTAGTCCACCATTTGCAAAACCATTACAAGCTGCTGCCGATGAAGCAAAGAAACAAGGTTTAAATGTAAAACTTGTCGAATTTTCTGACTGGAATACCCCAAACATTACCTTAAATCATGGGGATATTGATGCGAACTTTTTCCAGCATCAACCCTTCTTAGACAATGCAATTAAAGAAACTGGCTTTAAGTTAAAGGCATTTGCAGTAGGTGCAGCCTCACATGTGGGACTGTATTCAAAGAAATATAAAAGTCTTGATGAATTGCCACAAAACGCACGCGTAGTCATTCCAAATGATCCAGTGAACCAAGGTCGTGCCCTACTTCTTTTACAACAAGCTAAGTTAATTACGCTTAAAGATTCAAATAATCACTTATCTGCACTCAAAGATGTTGTTTCAAACCCTAAAAATTTGCAATTTATTGAAGTTGAAGGACCACAGACTGCTCGTGCAATTGATGATGTTGACTTGGCTTTTGGCTATCCACATTACTTGCGCTTAGCAAAAACAGCAGACCCTAATAGTGCGCTTTTACTGGATGACAATACCAATAAACGTTATGCCATTTTGTTTGTAGTGCGTGATGACTATGAAGATAAGGGCGACAAATTAAAGAAATTTGTTGAGATCTATCAAAACTCGCCAAAAGTTAAAGCTGTGTTAGACGCTGAAATTGGGCCAAAACTTTGGTTCCCTGGCTGGAAGTAATAACGGAAAGATTATGGCGATTCAGTTCAAACAGCATAAGCCTTGGTTACTCGGAATTACGATTTTAATCGTAGTTCTGGGCCTTGTCGGTTACCGTTATATTAAAAATAAACAAGCCGATGATGTTTTAACGATTGGCATTAGCCCGCCTTATGCTGAGCTATTACAAAGCGTTGCCAATGAAGTAGAAAAGCAAGGCGTTCATGTCAAACTCGTTGAATTTTCTGATTGGCGAGCACCCAATGTTGCCGTACAAAACGGCGATATTGATGCAAACTTTTTCCAGCAAAGTGTATTTCTACGTAATGCTGTTAAAGAAACGGGTTATGACTTACATGCATTTGGTGTGGGTTCAGGAAGTCATGTGGGTTTATATTCAAAAAAATATAAATCACTTGAAGATTTACCTTTAAATGCACGTGTTGCCATTCCAAATGATCCGGTTAATTTAGCCCGTGCTTTAATTTTATTGCATCGTGCTGGCTTAATTCAGCTTAAAGATATAAATAATGAGCTTTCAACCACTCAAGACATTATTGCTAATCCTAAACAGCTGAGCTTCGTTGAAGTTGAAGGACCACAGACAGCACATGCATATGACGATGTCGATTTAATTTTCGGCTTCCCTCATTACTTAAAAATGGCAAAGGTAACCGACCCACATAGCGTATTATTTTTAGATCCAATCGATAAAAAATATGCAATTTTGTTTGTGACCCGTCGCGATTACCAAGATAAAAACCAAAAACTTGCAACCTTTGTTAAAGCATTCCAGAACTCAAAACAAGCACAAGATATTCTGGATAAAGACTTTGGTAAAGGTATGTGGTTTCAAGGCTGGAAATAAGGAGAATGACAATGGTGAGTTTTGGATCACAAGTTGATTTTTCTCTACCTCATATCAAAATTCGCGGTTTAAATAAGTTTTACCAATCACAAGGTCAAAAACTGCATGCTTTAAAAGAGATTAACCTTGATATTCCTCAAGGTAAGATTTTAGGCATTATTGGTAAAAGTGGTGCAGGAAAATCTTCCTTACTTCGTACATTAAATGGTTTAGAACAAGTAAATACTGGTAGCATTCATATTCATCAACAAAACATTGCTGAATTGAGCCATTCCGAGCTTATTCAAACCCGTCAAAGAATTGGAATGATTTTTCAACATTTCAATTTAATGTCTGCAAAAACGGTCTGGGAAAATGTGGCATTGCCTTTAAAAGTTTCCAATTACAACAAAGCAGATATCAACCAACGTGTAAATGAGGTTCTAGCTCTCGTAGGTCTTGCCGATAAGTCTGGCTACTATCCATCGCAACTTTCAGGCGGACAAAAGCAACGTGTCGGTATTGCACGCGCACTTGTTCACCATCCTGAAATTTTACTGTGTGATGAAGCCACCTCGGCACTTGACCCTGAAAGTACCGCCACTATTTTGGCTTTACTTAAAAAGATTAATCAGGAGCTGGGTCTTACTATTGTATTAATTACTCACGAAATGCAGGTTATTCGAGAAATTTGTGATCAAGTGGTGGTGATTGATCAAGGTGAGATAGTAGAGGCTGGACAAGTTTGGTCTGTATTTTCACGACCAGAACAACAAATTACTCAAGAATTGTTAAACCTTGAGCAAATTACCCTGCCTTTTAAAATCAGTCCTCTACCCGATGAAGATTCGACTCATATTATTGTAAAACTGAAATATGAGGCTGAAGCACATCAGGTTCCCGATATTCAAGAATTACTTGCCAAATTTAAAGCACCTGTCAATTTATATCAAAGTCAGGTCGATACCATTCAAGGGCATATTATTGGTTCACTTTTAGTCGGTATTCCTAACGTAGAAATTGATATTTCATCTATACGACAAGATGCATTAACTGCAATTGCACAATTTGAGGTACTTGGCTATGCACGACCAGCTCATTGATTTATTAATTACTGGAACTGTAGATACCTTACTCATGGTAGGTGCATCTGCGTTTATTGCTTTTTTAATTGGCTTACCCATTGCTGTTGTTTTAGTCAGTACTTCTGAGCACGGCATTCATCCGTCACAAAAGATTAATCAAGCTTTAGGTTGGGTCATCAACATTACTCGCTCTGTACCCTTTCTTATTTTAATGGTTGCGCTTATTCCGCTTACTCGCTGGATTGTGGGTACAAGTTATGGGGTTTGGGCAGCCGTTGTTCCATTGACGATTGCGGCAATTCCCTTCTTTGCTCGTATTGCGGAAGTCAGCTTACGTGAAGTCGATCAAGGCTTAATTGAAGCTGCACAAGCCATGGGTTGCAACCGTAAACAAATTATTTGGCATGTGCTTTTACCAGAGGCTTTACCGGGTATTGTGGCAGGCTTTACCGTGACTATTGTGACTATGATTAACTCTTCTGCAATTGCCGGTGCTATTGGTGCAGGTGGATTAGGAGACATTGCTTATCGTTATGGTTATCAACGTTTTGATATGCAAATTATGGTGGCTGTCATTTTAGTCTTAATTGTTTTAGTCATGTTGGTACAAGCGGCTGGCGATGCATTAGCCCAGCAACTTGATAAACGTAAAGTTTAAACGCAATACAACCCTGCTCTAGCCATGACTTTGTCATGGCTTTCATGTAAAATCAGCGACAATTTTTAATTTACACATTTGTGAGTGGTTTTCATGGGTTTTAATTGCGGTATTGTTGGTCTGCCAAACGTAGGGAAATCTACCCTTTTCAATGCATTAACGAAAGCAGCGATTGCAGCGGAAAACTTCCCTTTCTGTACCATTGAACCAAACACAGGTATTGTTCCTGTACCAGATCCACGTTTAGACAAACTTGCTGCGATTGTTAAACCACAGCGTATTTTGCCAACTACAATGGAATTTGTGGACATTGCAGGTCTTGTTGCTGGTGCATCAAAAGGTGAAGGCTTAGGTAACCAATTCCTTGCTAACATTCGTGAAACTGATGCAATTGCACACGTTGTACGTTGTTTCGAAGACGAAAACGTAATTCACGTAAATGGTAAAATTGATCCATTAGACGACATCGCAACTATTAATACTGAACTTGCGCTTGCCGATCTTGAAACTGTTGCTAAAGCAATTTTACGCTTAACTAAAGTTGCTAAAGGCGGTGATAAAGAAGCTGTAGCAACTAAAGCAGTTTTAGAAAAAATCCAACCGTTACTTGACGAAGGTAAACCAGCTCGTGCAGCTGATTTGTCTGATGACGAACGTAAATTAGTTCGTGGTTTTGGTTTAATGACTTTAAAACCAACTATGTATATTGCAAACGTTGCAGAAGATGGTTTTGAAAACAACCCGCACTTAGAAGCAGTTAAAAAACTTGCAAGCGACGAAAACGCAATTGTTGTTCCTCTTTGCAACCAAATCGAAGCTGAAATTTCATTATTAGAAGATGAAGATCGTGCTGAGTTCCTAGAAGCAATGGGCATGGAAGAACCAGGTTTAAATGTGGTTATTCGTGCAGGTTATGCGCTTTTAGGTTTACAGACTTATTTCACTGCTGGTGTACAAGAAGTTCGTGCATGGACAGTAAAAGTTGGCGCAACCGCTCCTCAAGCTGCTGGTGTGATTCATACCGACTTCGAAAAAGGCTTCATCCGTGCTGAAGTTGTTGCATATGATGACTTCGTACAATACAACGGTGAAAACGGCGCTAAAGAAGCTGGTAAATGGCGTTTAGAAGGTAAAACTTACGTTGTTCAAGACGGCGATGTAATGCACTTCCGTTTTAACGTTTAAGTTAAAGCTAAAAAAGCCCCAATATGTTGGGGCTTTTTTTGTTATTAATGACTTAAATCCATCGTCTCTCGTTTACTGCGTGCCTCTTGTAAAATACGCGCATGCAAAGGCTTTCTAAAACCTAGCATAAATATAAATTCTGCCAATACAAATAATGGTCCTATCGCAAGTCCTATCACATCATCAACAAAAGCAGGTTTTTTCTTTTCAAAATAATGTCCCACAAACTGAAAGACCCAACCGACAACAAAGAAGCCAATACTTGCTGCTAACCATTCTCCTAAAGACAATTGAGCAATTTGGCTCGCTAGTGGATACACAGCAACCAAGATAATGAGCATGAGTAAACCAAAAATTTTATCTAACAATAAATAATAAATCGTACTAGCTACAATCAGCACTATGGCTAAAGTAAGCTTATAACTACCAATATCGATGCCTGCTCTTGCGGTTAAACATAAAATTGAAAACACGATGAGAGGGATACCAATAAAATGCGTCAATATATTTTTATGATTCAAATGATAAGCCGCATATTTGCTAAGCTGTTGCTCCAGATTTGACATGAGTTATTCCCTATTCACTTACATATAGTCATACTGTACATATAAGGAAAACGTAAAGTTGTCAGCTATTTGACAAAGTAATGAATTTTTTCATGGATGACCGAATATTGGACCTAATTTATATTAATCGACTAAAAGAAAACACATGGTTTAGTGTGCTTCCGGAAACATTCCAAAATTTTATTTTAGAACATGGCAAACAAATCACCTTTGAGAAAAATAGCTATGTTTTCCATGCTCAAGATCTATTTGATGGCATTTATACTGTGCTTGAAGGCTCAATTAGTTTGGGTTATGTCGATGTAAATGGTAACGAAGCTCTTTCTGCAATTGCTGAGCCAATTATGTGGTTTGGTGAAATATCCCTGATTGACCATGAACCGCGCTCACACGATGCGATTGCATTGAAAAAAAGTAACGTTCTGCATATTCCTGCAAAACCATTAAATGATCTACTCAAGGAAAATCCATATTATTGGTACTATTTTGCACGTTTAACGAGCCAAAAACTCAGGTATGTTTTCTTAGAACAGATTGCTATCCAAACACGTAGTATTTCTCAAAGGCTTGCTCAACGTCTTCTATTCATTTTAGAAGGTTATGGGAATCATATTCTTATTCAAGATCGTCAAATTCATATTTCTCAAGAACAATTGGCAAATATGCTGACTACATCTAGACAGACAATCAATCATGAACTGAGCCTACTCGAAAAACAGAAAATCATTAAAATTGCTTTTAGAAAAATTGAGATTCTAGATATTGAGAAATTGAAAGTAGTTGCTAAAGCACAATCCTAATTTTTTTAAAAGCGGCTAAATAATAAAAACTTAAAATTAAATTAAAAAATTAGATAACACTGCAAATCAAAACATTGTTCAAACTCTATTTCCACAAAATAAATGTGTTAAAGCAGATATTTTCACCCTACACTCAAGCTGAGCAATAATACTCAACAAGGCACTGATTAACATGAAAAAATTATCAACAATTCTTACAGCAGGTGTATTGGCTATGTTAAGTTTTTCGGCATTTGCATGTCCAAAAGGAACTCAACTACAAGGCGGTACAGGACCGAATCACAAAGGTGGAAAATGTGTAGCGGTACATGGAAAAACTACCGCTCAAAAAGCCAAGAAAGAGGTAACTAAAACTAAACAGGATGTTAAAAAAGACTTAAGCACTCAAAAACATGATGCAATGACCAGCGCGACTCATGCTCAACATGAATCACATCAAATGAAACAAGATGCTGTGAAGACTGCAAACACCGCTAAAGCTGCCACAAAACCGTAATTCACATTCACTCATTATCGTTTAAAAGCAAAAAAGCGAGATTGATTATCTCGCTTTTTTTAGATTCATTAGTTTTATTTTGGCGACGTATTTCCAAGATTTGGTGTATCGATCGCATCCTTACATTGAGCCTTATCTCGCTCATAGTCCGCTTGTTTTTGGGCAACTGAACTATTGTTTTCTAGTGTTTCGCGTGCCCATATATCTAAACTTGTCAGGGCCTTACGGCAGAGTGCATATTTCCCTTCTGTCACTGAATCCGTCATTTTTACATTAATGCGCCAGTCTGTACTCAATTGACGTAAAGGTTTACGAACTTTGTCATCAATTTGGCTGAGTTGTTTTTCATAAACTAAATGATCAACCGTGTTAATTAATGCCCATGCTTTTTGAGCATAAACAGTTGCATCATTGGTTAGTTTCGGTGCTGGCTTAATTTCTACTTTTTTTTCTGCACCTTGATTACCATTATCACAGCCCTGCAATGTAAAAATACCTGCACTCATCATGGCGATATAAACTAAACGAATCTTTGCCTTGAACATATCAAACTGCCGATTAAACATTTCGGCACTATGCTATTAAATTCGGCTACAATACTCAATCTTTCAAGTATTTTTATCATTTGGTTTATTGCCAAGGTGTATTGTGTCCGAACAACAATTGATGCCTGCCCAAACAGCAACTTTTTGGCAAGGTGCCAAAGATAGCCAAGCTATCGTACTCACCTATTTACCCGTTTCTTTTGCCTTTGGCGTTTCTGCATCTCAGTTTGGTTTTACACCATGGGAAGCCTTTTTTCTATCTTGTTCAATGTATGCTGGCGCTAGCCAGTTCTTGGTTGTCGCTCTTTTGGCTAGCGGTTCATCCATCTGGCTAACAGCATTAACAGTTATTGCACTAGATATTCGACATGTCCTTTATGGACCTGCTCTATACAACCTGATTCCAAACAAATTAAATCTTAAGAAAACGGCAGTATGGGCTTGGGGCTTAACCGATGAAGTTTTTGCCAGTGGAATGATCCAACTTTCACAGCGCAGACAACAATGGTCCGAGTCTTGGATGCTTGGCTTAAGCCTATTTAGTTGGATGGCTTGGGCAACTGGCTCTTTGTTAGGTGGATTATTTGCCGATCAAGTTGCCCATTTACCAAAGTTTTTACAAGCAGCTTTAGACTTCTTATTACCTGCTTTATTTTTAAGTTTTTTATTAGCGGCCTTTGAGCGAAAGCATAGCCTTGTTGTTGCTGTATCATTATTGGTTTCAGCCTTGGCTTGTTATTGGATTAACTTATCAGCTGCTATTTTTATTGGTATTTTTTCAGGCATTTTAGCTGGTCTATTTAAACATTATGTGCTGAAACAACATGATGAGGTTGAGGCTTAATATGAACCTAGAAATTATTTTGGTCGGCATTATTGTAGGCATAGCCAATTTTGCTTCACGCTTTGGACCTTTTTTCGTAATACAAAAACTACAGGGCAACCAACAAAGACGCGGCTCAATCTGGATCAAAATTGCTTTGGGAAGTATTGGAATATCTGCAATTAGTGCCATGCTTGTAGTTGCTACCCTTCCACCTCTCCTTGAAACTCCCAATAAGAGTTTCGCAATGCTTATCGGTTTTTTAGTTTTAGCAGGTCTTTATTTTAAATTTAAGAAAATCGTACCAGCAACTTTAACTGCCGCAATTGTTTATGGTCTGATCTATACTTATTTACCTTTATAAATAGATAAACTTATCTTCCTTATATAAAATAAAATCTGGCCAGAGGCGTTTAAGATTGAAACTTCTGGCTTGGAAAATTTAATTTTTGAATTGATTAAAAAGATAACCTTAGCTACTTAATAGAGATAAAAATGTCACAAGTTAAAATTTATGCAAATGAACAAACCATTATGCAGTACCGAGAATTACTTTCTCATGCAATCCATCAGGCGCTTATTGAAGAATTGAAATATCCTGTTGAGAAAAGATTTCAACGTTTTATTAGCCTTAAACCAGAAAATTTCATTTACCCTTCTGACAGAAGCCAGCATTACATTATTATTGAACTTTCAATGTTTGCAGGCCGCAGTGCAGCCACTAAAAAGCAGCTTATCCAAACCTTATTTCGTAATATTCAAGAACAATGTAGAATTTCTCCACAAGACATTGAAATTACTATTTTTGAAACACCTAAAGAAAATTGGGGCATCCGTGGTAAAAATGCGGATGAATTGCTTTTAAACTATCAGGTTAATATCTAAAAACCACTTTTTTTAATTGTCCGACAAAATTACTTTTTTTATGCATGATAAGGCTTAACTCCACCATAAGTTCTGCTATGCTTAAAAAAATAATTTTGTCAGGATGATTCGCATGAGCGTGACACTCGGTACCCCACTTCAATCTTCTGCATTTAAAGTTTTATTGTTAGGTTCAGGAGAGCTTGGCAAAGAAGTTGTAATTTCCTTACAACGCCTTGGTGTAGAAGTACATGCAGCCGACCGTTATGATCATGCACCAGCAATGCAAGTTGCACATTTTTCTTATGTGTTAAACATGGCAGATCCTGCCCAATTAAAACAACTCATCGAGAAAATTAAGCCAAATTTAATTGTTCCAGAAATTGAAGCAATTGCGACAGAGGTTTTATTTGAAATTGAAGCGAGCAAAGTAGCAACTGTCATCCCTTCTGCTAAAGCTGTAAACCTCACAATGAACCGTGAAGGCATCCGCCGTCTTGCGGCTGAAGAACTTGGCCTACCTACTTCTGCTTATCGTTTTGCTGATACGCTCGAAAGCTTTCGCGCCGCTTGCGATGACATCGGTTATCCAAACTTTGTAAAACCGGTCATGTCTTCTTCAGGTAAAGGTCAGTCTCGTGTAAAAAGTTTCGATGAAGTCGATGCTGCATGGGAATATGCAATGCAAGGTGGCCGTGTTAACCAAGGTACGGTCATTATTGAATCTCAAATTGATTTTGATTTTGAAATTACATTACTTACCGTTCGCGCTAAAAACCCTGAAACTGGTGAAATTGAAACTCATTACTGTGACCCAATTGGTCACCGCCAAGATGCCGGTGATTATGTAGAAAGCTGGCAACCTCAACCAATGACGGCGGCGGCACTCGAAGAAGCAAAACGTATTGCAAATAAAGTGACAACTGCACTTGGTGGCTGTGGTATTTTTGGTGTAGAACTGTTTATTAAAGGTGACAAGGTTTGGTTTAGTGAAGTCTCACCTCGCCCACACGATACAGGACTCGTAACTTTAGCATCTCAGTTTCAAAGTGAATTTGAACTGCATGCACGTGCAATTTTAGGTTTACCTGTAAACACAGCACGCCACAGTGTTGCAGCAAGTGCAGTAATTTATGCTGGAGTTGATGCCAGCAATTTAAGTTATAGCAATCTCAATGTAGCTTTAACACACCCAGACACCGATTTACGCCTGTTTGGCAAACCAGAAGGTTTCAAACGTCGTCGTATGGGTGTAGCAACCGCTCGTGCTGAAAATACTGATCTTGCTCGTACTTTAGCGAAAGAAACCGCTGATCAAGTAAGCGTTCAAACAAACTCATAATTTTTACTTATTGGTAGACCCATTTTCATGATCAATATATCGCCATTGTTGAACTATGTCTCAAGTCATCATGATATTAAAGCCATTAATCAATGGCGAACGGATGTAGAAAAGCAGTTGCAAGATTCATATGAAAATGGACAATCTATTCGTGAAATCATTAAAGCCCGTTCAGATTTAGTAGATGAAGCACTGATCTTTTTATGGAAACATGCTGAACTCAATCAGACAGAACTGGGCCTTTTTGCTGTAGGTGGTTATGGGCGCCGTGAAATGTTGCCCTATTCCGACGTCGATATCATGATCCTATCGGAGCATGAAATTAACGAAGAAAACGAAAAACGTATCTCTACATTTATTTCTTCTTTATGGGACGTTGGCAATTTCAAACCCGGCATTAGTGTTCGCACTATTCAAAGCTGTGTTGAACAGGCCGCTACCGATTTAACCGTTGCGACAACTTTAATTGAGGCGCGGTTAATTACTGGCAATAGTCAGCTTGCGAAGTGGCCTCGCCGTATTGTTTCACAGACATGGACTGACAAAACATTCTATGACGCAAAAATGGCCGAACAAGCCAAGCGTTACCATCAACACAACAATACTGAAAGTAATTTAGAACCCGACATTAAAAACGCACCGGGCGGTATTCGTGACATTAACCAAATTGGCTGGATTGCTAAACGTCACTTTCGCGTAAACCGTATTTATGACTTAGTGCATTTAGGTTTCATTTCAGAGTTTGAATTGGCAGTTTTAGAAGAAGCTGAAAGTTTTCTTTGGGAAATTCGACATCATTTACACCGTTTAGCTAAACGGGATGAAAACCGTTTACTCTTTGACCACCAAAGGGAAATTGCCGCCAAATTTGGATATGTGCGTCAAGAAGGCCAACCTGTAAATTATGGTGTTGAGCAGTTCATGAAACGCTACTACCGTACGGCGCAACAGGTTTCAACACTCAATGAAATGTTGCTGGCATATTTTAGCGAGTCAGTGATTACTCCTCGACTCCCCAACTATGAACGCAAAATTGAAGTTGTTAACGATCACTTTAAAATTGTCGATAATAAACTTGCCGTACAACATCATAAAATATTCGCAGAGCATCCAAGCGCGATTTTAGAGTTGTTCTATATTTTAGCCAATCGACCAGATATTGAAGGAATTCGCGCTCGGACTTTACGCTTACTTATTCTTGCTGCGAAACGAATCAACCGAAGTTATCGTGATAATCCAGAACATCAAGCACTGTTTATGTCGATTATTCGCTCACCATATCGTTTATACGATACCTTGGTTGCGATGAAACGATATGGTGTTTTAGGAAACTATATTCCTGCTTTTGGCCAAATTATGGGCCTTATGCAATATGACCTATTCCATATCTATACGGTCGATGCTCATACATTATTATTACTGCGTAATTTAAATCGTTTTAGAGAACCAGAATTTGCCAAAGAATTCCCTGTAGTAAGTTCAGTTTTCCAACGTCTTGCCCGTCAAGATATTGTCTTTATTGCTGCTTTATTCCATGACATCGCAAAAGGACGCGGTGGTGATCATAGCGAACTTGGCGCAGAAGACGCAATTGAGTTTGGCCGTGCACATGGCTTTACAGAGCGTGAATGTAAATTAATTGCATGGCTTATTCAAAACCATTTGCTCATGTCCTTGACCGCTCAGAAAAAAGATATTTCTGATCCTGATGTCGTGAAAGATTTTGCAGAAAAACTGGGCGATATGGAGCATCTTGATTATCTATATACCTTAACGGTTGCCGATATTAACGCGACAAATCCAAAACTATGGAACACATGGCGCGCTTCTCTCATGCGTCAACTTTATACGCACGCTCGTGATGTAATCCGTACAGGTTTAGGCCGTCCTGTTGACTACCAAATGCTGATTGAAGACACCAAGTTTGCAGCAAGTGAATTGCTGGTAAATAACTTCGCATTGGCAGATGTCGAAAAAGTTTGGCAAGAACTTGGTGATGAATACTTCATTAAAGAATCGGCAGATGAAATTGCATGGCACACACAAGCGATTTTAAAACACGGCGATAATCCGGAGCCATTAGTGCTCTTGCGTGCTCACCGTAAAGCAGCTCAAGATGCAGTGCAAATCTTTATTTATACACGCGATCAACCTAATCTGTTTGCCACCACTGTTGCCGTTTTAGACCGAATGAACTTAGACGTTCAGGATGCAAAAATTATCACGGCAAGTACAGCATTTAGCTTAGACACTTATGTTGTACTTGATCGTTTCGGGACATTGCTTACCGACCCAGAACGTGAAGAAACCGTTAAAAATGCATTAGTGAAAGCCCTTAGTCAACCAGACCAATATCCGGGACTCATGCAACGTCGCATTCCACGTCAATTACGTCACTTCGATATTGAAAATACAGTCGACGTAACATTAAATGAAGCCTTACAGCAAAATATGGTCGAAATTTCAACACTCGATCACCCCGGCCTACTTGCACGCGTGGGTGGTTTATTTATGATGCAAGGTTTAGACATCCATTCAGCCCGAATCGCAACTTTAGGTGAACGTGCCGAAGATATTTTCTTTGTCACCAAAAAAGATGGGAAACCGCTGAATAACGAAGAGGTCAAACTCTTCTCGGAAAAACTGAAAGCTGCATTAGATGAAGCATCTAATCAAATTTGTCAGCACTGAAACTCAACTACTTGGTAACTGTTTAATGAACTCTAGCTTGTCGTTATTACACTCGTACCCATTTGAAAAGTTAAACCAACTTTTTAAGGATACTACTCCTGCTAACCTTCCCTTGATTCCTCTATCAATTGGCGAACCTAAGCATCCAGCACCAGAGTTTGTTAAACAAGCTATTATTGATAACTTTAACCATTTATCAACTTATCCAAACAGCAAAGGCTTACCTGAGCTTCGCCAAAGCATTGCAGATTGGTTAACTAAGCGCTTTAAACTTAACAGCATTAGCGCTGAAAACCACATCTTGCCCGTCTCTGGTACACGTGAAGGGATTTTCTCTTTTGTACAGGCATTAATTAATCGTGAAGATGCACCTTATGTGGTGATGCCGAACCCATTTTATCAAATTTATGAAGGTGCGGCTTTACTTGCAGGTGCAAAGCCATACTTCATTAATTGCACAGAAGAAAATGGCTATTTAGGCGACTTTGATGCTGTACCAGCCGAAGTTTGGGAAAAGACAGCCCTTCTTTTTGTATGTACACCGGGTAACCCAACAGGTACTGTGCTTTCTAAAGAACAATTTAAAAAGCTAATTGCCTTATCTGATCAATATAATTTCGTTATTGCTTCTGATGAATGCTATTCAGAGCTTTGGTTTGACCAAGCACCTACTGGTCTATTAGAAGTTTGTGCTGAGCTTGGACGTGATGACTACAAAAACTGTATCGTATTTCATTCACTTTCAAAGCGTTCAAACTTACCGGGTTTGCGCTCAGGTTTTGTAGCGGGTGATGCCGATCTGTTAAAGCCATATTTGCAATACCGCACCTATCACGGCGCTGCAATGCCAGTACAACACCAGCTTGCTTCAATCGCAGCGTGGAACGATGAAAACCATGTTGAAGAAAACCGTAAGCAATATCGTGCAAAGTTTGATTTATTCCAATCTGAGCTAGGTCATCTCCTCCCATTACAAAAACCTGATGCCGGTTTTTATTACTGGTTAAAAGTCGATAATGATGAAACTTTTGCCAAGATGCTGATGGAAAAAGCACACATTAAAGTTTTACCGGGTCGTTATCTATCTCGTGATACCGAACAAGGTAACCCTGGTGCCAATCATGTGCGTATGGCTTTAGTAGCAGATTTGGCACAATGTGAAGAAGTTGTTAAACGTTTAAAAGCGATTCTTTAAACCCAGCAAAATTGCATAGCCTTCATTTTGTTTAGAAGGCTATGCGATCTGCTTTAACTATAGGCAACCAATAACACTGCGAAAAAAATGAAAGCCAGACTGGAGCAATAATATATTCCTCTAGCAGAGCGTTTAATCTGTGCTAATACACGCTCTTGACGCAATAAACGAACTAATAATAAATTCCACCCGAAAACCACTCCTGTCATCCATATACTCATTAGTAATTTTTGAAATAAGCTAAATTCCTGTTGAATAAGTAGCATTAAACTACTATAAAACATAATATTTTTAGGATTAAGAAGACTAGATTGCAAACCCAGAGCCAAGCTTTTAACTTTACTCTTATAACTAGACTCTTGTTCAACCAAACTATTTTCAGCAACAGTAATATTTAAGTTTGTTCCTTGAGTGGCTCTAAAACAAAGAAAACTCAAATAAACTAAATATCCAGCCCCCAGCCATTTAAGTACTAAAAGAATCGTTGTGCTTAAATTGCCAAGCACCATAAATCCAAATATACACACCATTAAGATAACAGCATTACCCAAAGTAATTCCCAGAATAACGCCATAGGTATAACGCGCTCCTTTTTGCAAAAGACTGGTCAGAATAAGAAAAAAATCTGGCCCCGGAGATAGTAGTGCTAAAAAGTGAGTAAAGGCGATAACCAAAAAAACTTCCATAACGATTTCATCTTTAAAACTGTATGGAGTAGCTTAAAAATAGAGAAAAATAATTTCTTGTAAATTATTGCGCGGCTGCAAGTTGAAACTGTCGAGGAGTAATTCCCGTATGTGCTTTAAAAGCTTTATGAAAATGGCTTTGATCACTAAAGCCTAAATTGACAGCTAGCTCTGCGAGTGAAATCCCTTGCTTTAATTGAGCTCTGGCTTGATTAATCTTTAAATTAATTTGAAATGCATGTGGAGTTAAACCAACATTGGCCTTGAATAAACGAATGATTGCATATCTACTAAGACCAACCTGCTCTGCAAGCTCTTCAAGAGAAATAAATTGTTCTGACGATTTAATAATATGAATTAAGTCCAAAAAATCTTCATACAAATATTCAGTTTTTTGTATTTCTTGTAATACGAAATGTGGGAGTAACAACTGGGTAAGGCAATAGATCAGCGACTGTTCTTTTTCAATAATTAATTTTTCAGGATCGAATAAAGTTTCATTCATATCAGAAAAAGCCTGATATAAAGTTTCTTCTTTTATTATGAGCGGCTTATGCTGAGGCAGATGTAAATCCAGACCATGTTCTCGAAATTCTGAATACAGCTGATTTAACCACCTTATGTCCAAATGTAGCATTTGGTAACTCCAAGCCTGATCCGGCAAAGGGTTACATGAATGCTCAATATGTGCTGGTACAATCACCAAAGTACCAGCATCAATCTTTTGGGGCGTACCAAATGAACTATGAAAAACGCTATTCCCCTCGTCTATAGCCCCGATAGAAAACGTTGGATGACTATGAGACTTATAACACGTTCGGCTAAAACAGGATCTTCTGGTTTCAACATACGGCATTCGCCCATCTTGCCAAAACTCAAAAGCTTGAGGAATAGCGTTCATTTAAACGATTAACTCGCTAATGCTTTTTCAATATCAGCTTCTAAAGCTTCTGGCTTAGTCGTAGGTGCATAGCGATTTAAAACAGCACCATCTTTGCCTACCAAAAATTTGGTAAAGTTCCATTTAATGCTACTACTACCTAAAATACCTTTAGCTTCACGTGTTAAATATCTAAAAATTACATGGGCTTCCGGACCTTTTACATCAACTTTAGCAAACATGGGAAATTTTACCCCATAGTTACGCTGACAGAAGCTACCAATTTCTTTATTGCTTCCTGGATCTTGCCCACCAAACTGGTTGCAGGGAAAACCTAAAACTTCTAATCCTTGATCTTTATATTTTTCATATAGTTTTTCGAGGCCAGCAAATTGTGGTGTAAAACCACATTTACTGGCAGTGTTTACAATTAGTAAAACTTTACCTTTGTAATCAGCCAATTGCTTAACTTCACCCTCTAACAGCTCAGCTTCAAACTGATAAATATTACTCATGGATAGGTTTCCTCATCATTTTTTTCTTCTGTTTTCAGTTGTAATGATGCCGAGTTTACACAGTAGCGCAAACCAGTCGGCTGTGGTCCATCTTCAAATACATGCCCTAAATGAGCTTCGCAATCATGACAAACTATTTCAGTTCTGACCATACCATGCGTTAAATCTTCATGTTCATCAATGACAGCACCATTGATCGGACGGAAGAAACTTGGCCAACCGCAACCGCTATCATATTTGGTATCTGATGAGAACAACTCTGCGCCGCAGCAACGGCAAACATAGGTACCATGTTGCTTAGTATTCCAGTATTGCCCCGTAAATGCAGGTTCAGTGCCTTTTTGTCGTGTAATCCGATACTCTTCTGGTGATAACTCTCTTTGCCATTCCCGGTCTGTTTTATTGACTTTTCCCATGACATACACCTTTTATTCTGAAGTAAACATTTCTGATGATCGAGTTTTATATTTACGCCATTCATCACAAAAACACTAGTCTCTGAACGTAAAATTTGTTGGAATTTAAACATATAAAGAACAAAAAGCAAAAAGTAAGCAAAATACAAAATCGAAAGTAAGCAAATTTATTACTAATCTTCTTTAAAGCAAGCAAACATAGTGCTATTCTAAGTGCGCACGGTTGTATAGGACAGAACATGTCTCAGAAAAAAAGTGTGGTTTTCCAACAACTACTACCAATTATCAAACAATATCAACAATCGGGTTTTACCCATGAAAAAATTGTTGAACTATTGAAAGATCAACATGATCTAAATTTGGTAACAGTTAAAACATTTAAAAGTTATTTATACCGATATGCAAAAGTGAATTCCGTTATGTCTAAAAATACTGCTACCATCCATTCCATGCCATCTACTCGAGAAATCAAAAAATCATCGAAGCTTGAGCATGTTTGTTATGACATCCGTGGGCCAGTTTTACGAGCCGCCAATGAAATGGAAGAGCAAGGACATAAAATCATTAAGCTGAATATCGGCAATCCTGCTCCTTTTGGATTTGAAGCACCACAAGAAATTATTAATGATGTTGCTTTAAACTTACCAAACGCAATTGGTTATGTTGACTCAAAAGGTATCTTCCCTGCTCGCAAAGCAATTTGTCAGTATTACCAGCAAAAAGGCATTCTCAATATGCATGTCAATGACGTGTATATTGGTAATGGCGTATCTGAACTCATCGTAATGGCTATGCAAGGCCTATTAGATGATGGAGACGAAATGCTGATTCCAATGCCGGATTATCCGCTTTGGACAGCAGCAGTTAATCTTTCAGGCGGCACAGCAATTCATTATAAATGTGATGAAGAAAATAGCTGGTACCCAGATATTGCTGATATTGAAAGTAAGATTACTCCGAATACTCGCGGTATTGTCATCATTAACCCGAACAACCCTACGGGTTCGGTATATCCACGCCACATTCTTGAACAGATTGTAGCGATTGCAAAAAAATATGATCTAATTTTATTTGCTGATGAAATTTATGACAAAATTATTTATGACGGGATTGAACATGTTTCAGTAGCGTCATTAGCCGGCGACCAGCTTTGTGTATCTTTTAATGGTTTATCAAAAGCTTATCGTATTGCAGGCTTCCGTTCAGGTTGGATGGCAATTACGGGTGATAAAAGCCGGGCTGCCGACTATATCGAAGGATTAGACATGTTGGCGTCAATGCGCCTATGTGCAAACGTTCAAGCTCAATATGCGATTCAAACTGCCCTAGGCGGTTATCAATCAATTAATGACTTGATCCGTCCTGGTGGCCGTTTATATGAACAGCGTAATATTGCTTGGGAAATGCTTAATGAAATTCCAGGCGTAAGTTGTGTAAAACCAGATGGAGCAATGTACTGTTTCCCGCGCCTTGACCCGAACATCTACCCAATTGAAGATGATGAAAAGTTAATGCTTGATTTGCTACGTGCAGAAAAAGTTTTATTGGTGCAAGGTACAGGCTTTAACTGGCCAAGACCTGATCATTTCCGCGTGGTTTTCTTACCTGCTGAAAATGAATTACGTGAAGCAATTACCCGTCTAGGTCGTTTCTTAGCCAATCGCCGTTAAAAAAATGCATAACAAAAAGGCATCTCTAAATAGGTGCCTTTTTTATAATTCTATTTTTTTCATTTTTATAAAAGAAGAATCTCCTAACCACATAACAATTTTATCAACATAAAATAAATTATTGTATTTAAATAATTTTTATAAAATTTATGATTCTTTCGACTTTAAGAATTAGTTAATTTTTTGATTTATATATTTTTTACCATACGTTTTAAATTACTTGATTTCCTTCAATCTACTTAACCTTTATTATGCAAAAAATGCATGGATCAATATTTTTTTGCATTTCACACTGCTTCAAAATCGAGCAACAATCCATCTCCATAACAACATCACCATATTCTATTCGGTTAAAACAGATACAGATCTAGGAAGATAACATCGTTAGAACAACCGAACTAAACTAACAAGGAAAGCTTTCAATCATTCAAATCCCATCAAAGGATGATTGAATCAAATGGATAGAGGTTCATATGAAGCAAAAGAAATTGCTCAAGTATATTGTTGTTGCTATTTTACTTGGCATACTGACAGGTTGGATTTGTCACCACTTCTTTAATGAGGGTGAACAATTGAAGCAAATCGCTTCTTATCTCAACATACCTACAGATATCTTTTTACGCCTTATCAAAATGATTATTGCTCCATTGGTATTTGCCACTATTGTTTCAGGCATTGTATCAATGGGGAAATCGACATCAATCGGCAGTATCACCCTTAAATCAATGACTTGGTTTATTACTGCTTCGTTCGTATCGCTTGCTATCGGTATGGGTCTGGCAAACTTTTTCCAACCAGGTGCAGCTTTAGATTTAGTATTACCAACTGCGCAACAATTGAGTAGCTCTTCTGCTCCAGCGACTACAGGCTTCACTCTACAATCATTTTTAAGCCATGTTTTCCCACGCAGTATTGCTGAAGCAATGGCAAACAATGATATTTTGCAAGTACTTGTTTTCTCTATTTTCTTTGGCTCGGCCCTTGCTTTTGTAAATCAAGGCAAAGAAAAAGATTCAGTTATCATTCGTTTAACTGATGAACTCAGCAAAATCATGTTCCGTATTACTGATTACGTCATGATGTTTGCACCTGTTGCAGTATTTGCAGCAATCGCTTCAGCAATTACAGTACAAGGTTTAGGCTTGATTGTTGACTATGGCATTTTAATCGCAGAGTTCTACTTCGGTCTTTTATTACTGTGGATCATCTTATTCTCTGTAGGTGCAATCGTACTTAAAAAAGATATTTTCCGCTTAGGTAAATTAATTCGTGAACCTGTAACACTTGCTTTTGCTACAGCTTCAAGTGAATCAGCCTATCCTAAAGTTATGGATGCACTAAATAAATTTGGTGTGCCTAAAAAAGTAACGAGCTTTGTATTACCTTTAGGTTATTCATTCAACCTTGATGGTTCAATGATGTACACCACGTTTGCAGTGCTCTTTATTGCTCAGGCCTACAATATTGATCTTAGTTTCACTCAACAAATCTTAATTTTGTTAACTCTCATGGTAACAAGTAAAGGTATTGCAGGTGTTTCACGAGCTTCAATTGTCGTTATTTCAGCAACACTCACCATGTTCCATTTGCCTGAAGCTGGCATCCTTTTATTACTCGGTATCGATCAGTTCCTTGATATGGGCCGTACTGCAACAAACGTAGTAGGTAACAGTATTGCAACCGCAGTTGTTGCCAAGCTTGAAGGCGATAAAGTGGCAGATACTGAAGAACTACCAGAGCCAGTATTAATTAAATCAACTCAAGAACAAACGACCGCGTAAGTTTCTCTTTTCTCCCACTCTCCCAACTTAAGAGCAATTTTATATGACCTTATAAAATTGCTCTTTTTTTATTTTAAAATTGATGGCAGAAAGTCACCTATATTTTTATATTAAATAATGACTTTAAACTGCTATTAAATTTTCTTAAATCAAACCTTAAAAATAGAATAAAAATCACTCAAACAAATTTTATATTTTTGAAAATAAATACCAAGTGATTAAATTTTAATTCAATTTACAACAATTAAATTATATTAAATTAATAGAATTATTTTTTAACTTACACTGAAAAATTTAAAAATATATTAATATTAAATTATAACAATAAAAATCAATAATATAAAAATATAAAATGGCAAAAACTAGTTAAAAATGTCTATTATTTTTTAATTTTATACTGATAAAAAAATCATTTGTTTTATTTATATTAAAAAGTAAACAAATCAAGATAAATTAGAAAAACTTAATAGATTTTTTATTTTATTCATGTTATTTATTAGCGCTAAATAAAAGCAATGACTAAGCAATTGTTGATAAAACAAAATGCTATTCAAGGATGCTTCTTATTCAAACAAGTTATGAATATGTTTTACATGGTATGTATTTTGCTTAGGAAAAGCAGTCATATTCAACAAACTTTTACTTCGTCACTTCATAAGGATATTTTCGATGTTGACTAAAACTGTTAAATCTTTAGGTTTAGCGATGGGCTTATTAGCCTGCTCTCTCCCACTTTATGCAAAAAATAATGTTGTTGTAGTTGCGACTGGCGGTACTATCGCTGGTGCTGGCGCAAGCTCGGCAAATAGTGCAACTTATACTGCTGCAAAAGTTCCTGTTGATACGCTAATTAACGCAGTTCCACAAATCAAAGATTTGGCAAATGTAAGTGGTATTCAAGCATTACAAATCGCTTCTGAGAGTATTACTGACAAGGAATTATTAGAAATTGCTCGTCAAGTGAATGAGCTTGTTAAAAAGCCATCTGTTAATGGTATCGTAATTACACACGGTACAGATACTTTAGAAGAAACAGCATTTTTCTTAAATTTGGTTGTTCATACTGATAAACCGATTGTACTTGTTGGCTCAATGCGTCCTTCAACTGCTCTTTCAGCTGATGGTCCACTTAACCTTTATAGTGCAGTTGCTTTAGCAGCTTCAGATGATGCAAAAAATAAAGGCGTTATGGTTCTCATGAACGACTCTATTTTTGCTGCACGTGATGTAACTAAAGGCATTAACATTCATACAAATGCTTTTGTTAGTCAATGGGGCGCTTTAGGTACATTGGTTGAAGGCAAACCTTACTGGTTCAGACAGTCTGTAAAACGTCATACAAATGCTTCAGAGTTTAATATTGAAAATATTAAAGGCGATGCACTTCCAACTGTACAGATCGTTTATGGTTCGGACTCTATGCTTCCAGATGCATATGAAGCGTATGCAAAAGCTGGTGCTAAAGCGATCATTAATGCAGGTACTGGTAACGGTTCTGTACCAAAATATATCGTACCAACCTTACAAAATCTTCACGACAAAAACGGTATTCAAATTATCCGTTCATCACGTGTCGCACAAGGTTTCGTATTACGTGATGCAGAACAACCTGACTCTAAATATGGTTGGGTAGCAGCACATGATTTAAACCCTCAAAAAGCGCGTCTTCTTGCAGCTTTAGCTCTTACTAAGACTAATGACACGAAAGAAATTCAGCGCATGTTCTGGCAGTACTAAGTTTTTCAACCAGCCCAAACATAAAGTTTGGGTTGGTCCTATTTCTTAAAATAAGCTCTTTTATATTAAATCTGTACAATAGATATTCAAATCATTCTTCTTAAATAATAAAATCCTTAACAGTTTGCCAAAATATTAAGCATTTCGTTTTAACTTTGCGTGCTAAACTATGCTGCAGTCGTATTAAGGATTGGTTTATGCAGTTTGTTCATCTCGGTATTTATACAGAATTTTCGATTACAGAGTCGATAGTTCGCATACCTGACTTGGTCAACGCTGCGGTTAAAGACCAAATGCCTGCGCTGGCATTAACCGATCTATCAAACCTCCATGCAGCTGTAAAATTTTATAATTCTTGTTTAAAAAAAGGAATTAAACCGCTTTTAGGTAGCACAATTCGCCTTGACGATGCTCAACATCGTGCAACTTTACTTGCAATGAGTAATGTAGGCTGGAAAAGTCTCACCGAAATCGTTTCACGCGGTTTTATTGAAGGGCAACAACTTAGTATCCCATGTGTACAAAAAGAATGGGTACTTGAACAGCATCAAGATATTATTGTTTTACTTGGTCAACATAGTGATGTGGGTCAGATGCTTTGCTCATCTAACCCTCAAAAAGCAGCTCCGCTTTTAGAAGCATGGATCGAAAAATTTGGTAACCGTGTTTATCTGGCTTTAACACGTACCGATCGTCCTGGTGAAGAAGACTTTATTCAAGAAGCCGCTAAACTTGCTGCCCAATATAATGTCGGTGTAGTTGCACATAATGATGTGCACTTTGTAGAAAAAGAAGATTTTGAGGCCCACGAAGCACGTGTTTGTATTGCTGATGGCTATGTATTAGCAGATGATCGTCGTCCACGCTTATATAGTCCCGAGCAACATTTTAAAACCTCGAACGAAATGATCGAGTTGTTTTCAGATATCCCAAGTGCTATCGAAAACACCTATAACATTGCAAAACGCTGTAATGTTAGCCTACAACTCGGCACTTACTTTTTACCTGACTATCCAATTCCAGATGGCTTTACCATCGACACTTACTTTGAGCATTTGTCAAAAGTAGGTTTAGAAGAACGCTTAGATTATCTTTACCCTGTCGAAAAACGTGGCGAAGACTGGCCAGAAATTCGTAAGCCTTACGATGAACGAATTGATTACGAAGTCGGCATTATCCTCAAAATGGGATTCCCGGGTTACTTCCTTATTGTCATGGACTTCATCCAGTGGGCAAAAAATAATGGCGTTCCTGTAGGACCTGGACGTGGTTCAGGTGCGGGTTCACTCGTTGCATATAGCTTAAAAATTACTGATCTTGATCCTCTTCGTTACGATCTACTTTTCGAACGTTTCTTAAACCCAGAACGTGTTTCAATGCCTGACTTTGACGTCGACTTCTGTATTGCCGGACGTGACCGCGTCATTGATTATGTTTCCCGTACTTATGGCCGTGAAGCCGTGTCGCAAATTGCAACTTTCGGTACAATGGCGGCAAAAGGTGCAATTCGTGACGTTGCCCGTGTATTGGGTAAGTCTTACGGTTTAGCTGACCGTATCTCAAAAATGGTACCGACTAAACCGCTCGGTGTGGACTTAGCCACTGCTATCGAGATGGAACCTCAGCTTAAAGATATCGTTACCAACCCATCTAACCCAGATAATGATGATGCGAGTGAAATCTGGGAAATGGCATTAAAACTAGAAGGTATCACCCGAAATACTGGTAAACATGCCGGTGGTGTTGTTATTGCACCCGGTAAGATTACCGATTTCTCGGCTGTACTTTGTGATGAAGATGGAACTAGCCGTGTTGCTCAATATGATAAAGACGATGTAGAAGCAGCTGGTCTCGTCAAATTCGACTTCTTGGGTTTACGTAACTTAACCGTTATTGAAGACGCAATTCAAAATATTAATAAAAATCGCGATAGTAATGATCCGCTCATTATTTCGCATGTTCCACTTGATGATGCTAAAGCATACTCTGTCTTTGCCGATGCAAATACAACAGCGGTATTCCAGTTTGAATCCGTCGGCATGAAACGAATGCTCAAAGAAGCACGTCCAAGTAAATTTGAAGAGATTATTGCATTCGTATCATTGTATCGTCCTGGTCCAATGGATCTCATTCCTGACTTTATTCACCGTATGCATGGTGGAGATTTTGAATATCTTCACCCACTTCTTGAAGGTGTATTAGAGCCAACTTACGGGATTATGGTTTACCAAGAACAGGTGATGCAGACAGCACAGATCTGTGCGGGTTATACGCTCGGTGGCGCGGACTTACTACGTCGTGCAATGGGTAAAAAGAAACCTGAGGAGATGGTTAAGCAACGCCAAATCTTCTTGGCAGGTGCTGCTGAAAAAGGAATTGATGAAAGTACAGCCAACCATATCTTTGACTATATGGAGAAATTCGCAGGCTATGGTTTCAACAAATCTCACGCCGCCGCTTATGCCCTCGTTGCCTACCATACTGCATGGTTAAAAGCACATTATCCTGCTGAGTTTATGGCAGCAGTAATGTCATCGGAAATGCAGAACACTGACAGTGTTGTATTTTTAATTGATGACTGCCGAAATAATGGCCTAGAAGTTTTACCACCATCAGTCAATATGTCGACTTATCATTTCCATGCGAGCGATGATAAAACTATTGTGTATGGTTTAGGTGCAATTAAAGGCGTTGGCGAACAAGCAATGCAGTCAGTTATTGACTCTCGTCGACAATTTGGTCCTTATACAGATCTATTCGATTTTTGCCATCGTATTGATTTGAAGAAAATCAATAAGCGTACTCTTGAAGCTTTAATTCGTGCGGGTGCACTCGATTGCTTGGGAATTGAACGTGCAAGCTTAATGGCACAATTGCCTGAAGCTGTTCAAGCTGCTGAACAAGCGCGCAGTAACCGTGAAAGCGGTATTATGGATTTATTTGGTGAGGTTGAAGAAGTTCAGCGTAAGCCAGCTAAACCTGTTAAACCGTGGAGTGACGAGGTTCGTCTAAAAGGCGAAAAAGACACGCTTGGGTTATATTTAACGGGCCACCCAATTGATGTTTACCGCCAAGAGCTTAAGGCTTTTATTCCGGTAAAACTTAATGAAATTACGGCTACACGTCGTGGTGTTACAACAGTCTATGCGGGTTTAGTCATTGACGTCGCAAACTTTCCAAATCGCGTAGTTATTGTACTAGATGATGGTACAGCTCGTATTGAAGTAAGTTGCAACCATGAACGTTTCCAACGTTTTAAAGATATTATCCAAGTTGAGCGTGTTGTCGTCTTTGAAGGCGAAATTTATGAAAGAGAAGGCTTTGAACGTCCAATGGGCCGTTTAACCAAGGCTTTTACTTTAAATGAAATACGACAAAAACGTGCTAATAGCATTCAGATCAAATTAACAGAAGAGTTTATGCAAGCCACTTTGGCAAAAGATTTACAAAATATCATCTTGCCATTTTGCAATGTAGATATGCATCAACATATCACTCTACAGCTACAGATTGATCAACCTTATGCTCAAGCCGAGCTTCAACTTGGTCCGCAATGGAAAGTTGCTCCTCTCGATGAATTACTTGCTAAACTCAGAGATTATTTTGGTAAAGATAATATTTATATTGAATATCAAGTAAAGTCGAAAGCAGCTAAAGCAGCAGAACCTGCTCGTCCGCAAACCGTTGCTTCCCCTCCCGCGGACATGACTATGGACGATGCATTGGATTTATACCAAAGCGAAGTTTCTCAATATTCGTAATTTCTGGAAATCTTATGAGTTCGTTTGATCACAACACTGTGTCAAAACAATTAGCACAAGTGCGTATTGTCATGGTAAACACTACCTTGCCTGCCAATATTGGCAGTGCTTTACGTGCCATGAAAACAATGGGGCTAATTAAATTAGTTCTTGTTGCACCTAAAACATATCCTCACCCAGACATACAAGCGCTTGCTGCTGGTTCTCAGGATTTATTTGAACATCTTGAGATTGTCGATACTTTAGAAGATGCTATTAAAGATTGCCATTTAGTGTTTGGAACAAGTGCACGTAGCCGCACCATTCCTTGGCCTTTACTTGACGTAAGACCTGCTGCCAAAGAAGCCATTAAAGCCACCTCTCAGGGACAGCAAATTGCGATTGTTTTTGGCCGCGAAGATCGTGGTTTAACTAACGAAGAATTAGCCCTAGCAAATTATCATTTAACAATTCCTGTCAATCCTGACTATGGTGTATTAAATGTTGCGCAAGCAATTCAAGTGGTATGTTACGAGCTTCGCATGTCTGCTCTAGAGCAACAAAACTTGGATCAAGATGCAGATGAAATGCCATTAGTCCAAGGTCAAAGCATGCAATGGGATGAACCATTGGTGACTCAAAAACAAATGGAAGAGTTTTATCCTCATCTAGAGAAAATGCTAACCGAAATTGAATTTTTAGATCCAGATAATCCACGTTTGTTACCTTTACGCTTGCGTCGTTTATTTGGTCGTATACAATTAGATCGTATGGAATATCATTTACTTCGCGGTATTTTTAGTCGTGTACAAGCCCTAACCAGTGGTAAATGGAAAAAAGCATTATCTGACAAGGAGGATCAACCCAATGCTTAAACAGCTGAAAGAAGATATAAAGGCTGTATTTGCGCGAGATCCTGCTGCCCGCAATACACTCGAAGTTCTCACGACCTATCCTGGCATTCATGCGATTATGATGCATCGTGTTGCTCATGAATTATGGCAAAAAGATTGTAAAGGTGCTGCTCGCCTTCTTTCTTCATTTAGTCGTTTTGCAACAGGCATTGAAATTCACCCAGGTGCCAAAATCGGTAAACGTTTTTTTATTGATCATGGCATGGGTGTTGTGATTGGTGAAACTGCTGAAATTGGTGATGATGTTACGCTTTATCATGGTGTGACCTTAGGTGGTACAACATGGAAGACTGGCAAACGTCACCCAACTTTAGAAGATGGTGTGGTTGTTGGCGCTGGTGCAAAAATTTTAGGTCCATTTACGGTTGGTAAAGGCGCTAAAGTCGGTTCAAATGCTGTAGTGACCAAAGCAGTCCCTGCTGGTGTGACCGCTGTAGGAAACCCTGCTCGCTATATTTATAAAGATGCATCCGACAAGAATAAAGATGAAGAACGTCGCCGTGATTATGCGCAAAGTATTGGCTTTGCCCCATATGCGACAACTGCTGATCAGTCAGACCCTATTTTAGAAGGTATGCGCGTTTTACTTGATCGTATTCAGCATAATGAAACGCGTATGAATAATTTATGCCAGCGTTTATCAGAGCTAGATCCGAGCTTCAAAAAAGAAAGTCAGGATGAACAGCCTTTTAGTGATGAAGAACTGAAAATTATTGAAGAAGTTCGTCGTGAATGCGGTGCGCAAGATAAGACATCAAAAACGTAATATTCTTGATTCATAATGTAACACGCTTACCCTTGCATGTCTGTTTAGCTTTTCCTAGACTTACCTGTACCAAATCTGACTTTACTAAAATGAACGGAAGATCCTATGAATTTTAAGCCTTTGGCATATATAATCCTTGCGACCTCAAGTTTAACCGCTTGTACAATGGCACCCGTAAAAGAACAAAAAATTGAGCCTTTTGTTTTCAAGGAACCAGAGCTTACTCCTCCTTTTTATGCGCTAAACCCTTTTAACTATGATCAGCCACCTGCATTTGAAGTTGCATTAAAAGACGCTGCTGCACAGCCTGTAACCAAAATGGTCGTTAATCGTCAAGATGATCCAACCAAACAGCTTACTCTCGACGTCAATAAACTGATCGTTCCGACTGTCAATAATTCACAACGTTCAATGAAATACGCTGTTTTAGCCGGTGAAAATGAAATTGACGTGACTACTATTGATGACTTTTTACAGTTAGTAGAAGGTAAAGCACGTCATTACCCACCTCGCTTTACTGACCGTCAAGAACGTAAAGGCTTTGAAAGTAAACTTAAAGAAGTAACACAACAACTTGATACACTTGCTGCAAATCCAAATGCATCATTTGATATTTTAATTCGTGCTTTTAAAGCAAGTGTTCTTGCACGTAATCTTGATTTAGGTACTGTTCATACCACTAAATCTTTAGAATATGCTCAAAGACTTTTAAAGATTAATCCAGATGATGCGGAAACAAATTTCTGGTTCGGTTTTGGTTTATCTGAAGGTGGCGGTCAACGTGAAGCGATTCCATACTTAGACAAAGCCATTAAAGGTAATGTTCAAGAAGCATATTTAGCTGCTGCAAATAACTATATTGCAATGGAGCAAAAGAAAAACGCGATCCAGACTCTAAAGAACTATAAAGTTAAATATCCAGACGAAGCGGAAATTGCTGACCGTTTAATTCAAGAAATTGAAAAACAAGGTCGTTGGAACGTATGGCAAGTTTTAACTAACCCAGCAATGTCAGCAACTACTCCTGCTGCTGCACCTAAAAAATAAGCTTAATTCTATAAAAAAGGGCTGTTTTGACAGCCCTTTTTTATATTTGATCATTTGAAAAATATTTTAAAATTTGTATGATCTACCTACCATTGAGCCACTATATTTTGACCAAATGTTTTCAATAAAAAGAAGCAAAACACTGTTGACGGTCATACTACTCGGTTCAATTCTGAGTGGTTGTCAGGTCGTAAATGTTAAACAGCAAGCTTTGAATGTAACGATTGCAAATGAACGTAATAGTATTCTTACCCAAGATAAACTTAGCGAAGCGAGTCTGAATGTTTTATCAATGTCTGGTCAGGAAGCTAAAGTTTGTACAGATACACCTGAAACCTGTGTAAATCAACTCAAAAACCTTCCTCAAATTTTAGATGAACAGTTCTTATCAACAGCAAGCGAGATGTATCTCGCAAAAGCAATGGCTTTATCAGATACGTCTGACTGTAAAGTAAGTAGATTTACTAAACATAAATCTGAAGAAGAACAAAAGAATATTCTGAATAGATATGATGATTGCTTAGACCAGCAATTGAGTCTATTAGATAAAAGTATTCGCTATAGCTATGCCTATCTATTTTCCACAAAGCGTAAGCCTAACGACCGTATTTTTGATAACAGACAAGTTCAAATACGCGACTTTTATAATCAAGCCATTGCCAAAATGGTCAGTGTTTATGATTTAAGATACCCGAAAAAAAATGTGGTAGAGCCACAAATCCATATTGGTAAGAGTGTTTATTCAATAGACTTTGAATTTCATAAACAACTATCAGGCCAAAAGTTAGAGAAATTAATTTCAAGTTATAACCTGAATTTTTCTGGCTTAAGAACCATTAACCGCCGCGATGGTTTTGGCTCCGAATTTGTGGCTGTTTTTCCGAGTTCAGGAAATGAAGATATTAATGAATATATCCTAGACCCACTTAAATATAATTATAAAAATGGTGTTAATCCAAATATTCATAATGCACGCTACTTAGCTGCAACTATTGTAGCTGAACCCAAACACGCGACCACTGTCGAAGAAATTATTAATAATCCAGAATTCGTGATTCGAGTTTATGACCCATATCGGACAGATAATATTAATGTAGCAGGCAAGCAATATCCGCTAGCAGCTAACTTTTCTGCGCCTTACGGTCTATGGTTGGCCGAAAATAATTTAGGGGTCGCAGCTTATTTAACTCTGATTGACCGCGATCAGCATTTAACTATGCCGCATCTCTACATGCTTGAACCATACAATCCCAATAAGAAAATTATTGTGTTAGTACATGGCTTAGCCAGTAGTCCCGAGGCATGGATTGCGCTGACCAATGATGTTATGGGCGATACGGTTTTAAGAGACAATTACCAAGTTTGGCAAGTTTTCTATTCGACCAACATGCCAATTTTGGAAAGTCGTTTTCAGATTTATGCACTCTTGAAACAAGCTTTTGGTTCATTAAACCCAAGTGACCCTGCCGCGCATGATGCGGTCCTTGTTGGACATAGTATGGGAGGTATTATCAGCCGTTTACTGGTCAGTGATGGAGATATTACTAAACCTGCCTTAGAGTTAATGACGATCCGTCAGCAAAACCGCTTTAAAAAACATCCAATGGTTACTGAACGATTGCAAATGCATTCAATCAATAATTTTGATCGTGCAATTTTCTTGGCTTCCCCTCATCGCGGTACAGATTATGCGGATCGTTGGTTTACCTTGGCAGCACGTAAAATTATTCGTTTACCGGGTGCATTTTTGTCGGCTGTAGCGACTTCACTGACAACCGAGAATTTAGATGTTAAGGATTTCTTGAGTAATATTGATAATGGTTTGATTCAAAATGGACCAAGTGATCTAAGTCATCAATCTAAATTTATGGAGCTGACTAAAAATATTAATCCACACCAAGGATTAGTTTTCCATTCAATAATGGGAAATATTACCAAGAGTGATGATCCAAATGTGATTACCGATGGCATCGTTCCGTACAAAAGTGCTCACTTAGAAGGTGCAAAATCTGAGAAAGTTCTTCCAGGTGGCCATTCAATTCAACTGACACCACAAGCTGTATTAGAGTTACGCCGTATTTTACGAGAGCATTTAGTCGAACACGGTTTATATAAACCATAAAAAGAAAAAGAGCCAAAGGTTATCCTTTGGCTCTTTCGTTTTGAACTTAAATTTTACTGCCCAGAACGGATGATGTAATCAAACGCTGAGAGTGATGCTTTAGCGCCTTCACCTGTAGCAATAATGATTTGCTTGTAAGGTACAGTCGTACAGTCACCCG
>ERZ501024.69-NODE-69-length-47025-cov-67.475474_pt1 | contig 47025 bp, 53 predicted proteins | sample MGYA00248893_ERZ501024 | MGnify/ENA primary metagenome ERZ501024 (study PRJEB25958, sample SAMN03398501) | human skin metagenome | study: EMG produced TPA metagenomics assembly of the Human Skin Microbiome Metagenome (human skin metagenome) data set. | reverse complement strand
TGATCACTTGTGGAATTTGCCACTTCTTCACATTATTTAAAATTTTTCCAAGAAAACAATATGCTGATTTGGTATTACGTCTAGAAGAAAGATAAAAATCAATCGTATAGCCACGTTGATCGACTGCACGATACAGATAAGACCATCGTCCATTCACTTTTACATAGGTTTCATCAATATGCCACGAGCTCAGATCTGTAGGATTACGCCAATACCAGCGTAAACGTTTTTCTATTTCAGGAGCATAACGTTGAACCCAACGGTAAATAGTCGTGTGATCAACATTCACACCCCGTTCGGCCAGCATTTCCTGCAGTTCACGATAGCTAATGCCATATTTACAATACCAGCGCACAGCCCAAAGAATGATTTCGCCCTGAAAATGCCGACCATGGAAAGGATTCATATGCTGCACCTTTAGCTAAAACAGTCTTCAGCTTACCATTCGTGGTTATTTGCAACAGTGCCGATTAAGTATAAAAATAACGTGATTGAATGTGATCATGGCAAGCTAAAGCGGATCATCAGGGCCACATTAGGATTCAAATCTATGAAGACGGCTTATGCCACAATCAAAGGTATTGAAGTCATGCGTGCACTACGTAAAGGACAAGCATCGTCATTTTATTATGGTCAGCCTCAAGGTGAAGTGTGTCTAATCAACAGGGTTTTCGGTCTCTAAGCACTTTTAAAAAGGAACTTCATCGACTCAAATCTCTATTTGCAACAGTGCCCCCTTAGCAATGGCAGCTATAGTTCAGTTCATTGGGAATAGAAATGAACAAGCAGAAAAAGTGGCTGAAAGCCTAAACTTATTTCCTGTACCTGCCACAGCCCTAGTTTTGTTTATCGTCCTAGCATCAGTTATGCCTCAAATTGGGCTTGCAAAAAGTGCAGCTCTTCAAGCTTTACCAATTTATATTTCTTTTGCCATTATTGCTCCATTCGTGGGTTGGATAATTGCTCGTATTTTTCGATTAGAATCTGGCTCTGCTAGTGCTGTGTCCTTTTCAGCATCATATAGAAATTCATTTGTTATTCTTCCATTAGCTTTTGCAATTCCGGGAAGTATGCCCATAATTCCTGCTGTAATCTTGACTCAGACTATCGTTGAACTATGCTTTTTACCAATCTATATTCGTCTGATACCTCGACTATTCAAAACCTAGAGATTTAAACATTTAAGTAGTTGTTATAGTTAGATAAAAGTATTCAGAAGCCCACGCTTACATCGAGTAATTTAATAAAGGGGGGGGGAGCTAGCTCCCCCCTCTTTTATTCATTTGCTAATTAAAACTTACTCGCAACTTGATATGTGATGAATGAAAAGATGTAGGCTAATGCAAACAAATAAGTTGCCATAATGATGGGCTGTTTCCAGCTGCCAGTTTCTCGTCTAATTGTTGCTAACGTAGCAAGACAATGGGGAGCAAAAATAAACCATACCAATAATGATAAACCTGTGGCTAACCCCCATCCATCCGGGCCTGAAATTTGACTTAACAGACTTTGAGTTACTGTATCTTCATCACCTGACATCGCATAAATCACCCCAAGAGCAGCAATTACAACTTCCCTTGCTGCCATAGCAGGAATGAGTGCAATACATATTTCCCATGTAAACCCAATAGGCGCAAATATAGGATGAATTAAATGCCCTAACTGACCAGCTAAACTATAGTTAATGGCCGGCATGCTTGCATTATCTGGTGGTTGAGGGAACGTGACTAGCACCCATAACAAGATAGACAGTGCAACGATAATGCCACCAACTCGTTTTAAGAAAATAGTTGCCCTATCATATAAGCCTAATGCAATATTTCTAATATCTGGAATTCGGTATGTGGGAAGTTCAAAAATAAAAATACTTTCAGTTTTATCTTTTCGAACCAACTTCAGAAACACTGAAACTAATAACGCTGAGACTATTCCCGACATATAAAGACCAAAAAGGACTAATCCTTGCAGACTTAACCAGCCGTAGATTAATTGGTTCGGAATAAATGCCGCGATCAATAAAGCATATACTGGCAATCTTGCTGAACAGGTCATCAAGGGTGCAATCATAATTGTTGCTAATCGGTCCCGTTCAGAGCTGATACTTCTGGTTGCCATAATTCCGGGAATGGCACAAGCAAAACTGGATAGCAGAGGAATAAATGAACGGCCGCTAAGCCCGGCTTTAGACATTAATTTATCTAAAAGAAATGCTGCCCGGGGTAAATAGCCTGACTCTTCAAGCATTAAAATGAAGAAGAATAAAATCAAAATCTGAGGCATATATGCAAGCACGCTACCTGCACCAGCAATTACCCCATCCACAACCAAGCTTTTTAATAGAGGATGTTGGATTAGTGGTCCAATAAAATCACTGAGCCATGCGACAAAATTTTCAATGAATTCAATAAAAGGCGTTGCCCATATAAATACCGCCTGGAACATCACAAACATGGTTAAAGTTAAGATTACTAAACCCAATACAGGATGTAGAAAAATTTTATCTAGAAATGCGGTTCTTTTATCACCACTGTCATTATTTAAAATAACTTGTTTGGTGATTTGTTTGACCTGTTCAAAATGACTTAATTCAGAATGATAAGGAGTAATAAAAAGATTTTTTTGATCTAATTGATTAATTAAATCTTGAATTCCTTTTGTTTTAACTGCGACAGCTTCAACTACAGGGATACCTAACAGTTGAGACAGTTTATCCTTATCAATGGAAATACCACGCTTTTTGACCTCATCCATCATATTTAATACAAGAATCATAGGGCGATTTAGAGCACGAACTTCGAGAACCAAGCTCAAATGTAAGCTTAAATTTGTGGCATCTACAACGCATATAAAAATATCGGGTAGAATTTCACCTTTTAGCTCGCCCAAACAAACTGCCCTGGTGACTTCTTCATCTAAACTACTAGGTTTTAAACTGTAAGTTCCGGGTAAGTCCAATACTCGTATTGCATCACCAGAAGGTAATTTAAAAGAACCTTCTTTTCTTTCTACGGTAACCCCAGCATAGTTGGCAACTTTTTGTCGCGTACCAGTAAGCGTATTAAATAAAGAGGTTTTTCCGCAATTTGGATTACCGACTAATGCAATGTTCTTAATCTTCATTGGATACTAACTCTACAAAAATTCTTTCAGCTTCATTCTTTCTTAATGCGAATCTTGAAGTTTCAATCTGAACTAAAACAGGATCTCCGCCAAAAACACCTTTAGCGAGTACTTGTAGAGTTTCACCCTCTCTAAAACCTAATAGTTGGAGCCGTTCCAATACGGGATCAGTGGTATGACTGTATTGATTACCTTTTTTGAGATCTCTAATTTTGACGATCTGATTTTGTTTAACTTGAAATAGATTCATTTTCGATACTCTTACTTCAAAGCCAAAATCTTTCGAGCACCATTAAGCACGAATAAAGAAACCAGGATGCCAATGATTAAGTCTGGGTAAGCTGATCCCGTCCACGCCACGAGTACACCGGCAAATATAACGCCCATATTTACGACAACGTCATTCGCCGAGAAAATCCAACTGGCTTTCATATGTGCGCCATCTTCTCGATGACCAGAAATAAGATATAAGCATGTCACGTTAGCTATAAGTGCGAGCAGGCCAATAACAATCATGAGCATTGATTCTGGCTCGCTTCCAAACATGAATCGTCTAATGACATCAATAATCACGATGACAGCAAGTAATAACTGAATCCAACCTGCGAAATGGGCTGCTTTCACTTGATATTTCGCAGCTTTTCCGACGGCATATAGCGCAATACCATAAACGGCTGCATCGGCAAACATATCTAGAGAATCAGCAATCAATCCTGTAGACGCAGCAATAATTCCGCTGATGAATTCTATAAAGAAAAGTAGAGCATTAATGCCTAATAACAGTTTAAGTACTTTAGCTTGTCTCACAGGATCAGGTTCATTAGGTATATCGCCTGAGGAAAGCTGTGTTTCATCAAGTTTCGCCCCAAAACCCAGTCCTTCAAGTTTGGCCGTAATTTGCTGAATCCCTTCATTATGGAAGACTTTCAGTTTTCGATTGGGAAGATCAAAAGTAAGACCTTTAACTGCTTCAATATCTGCAAGAGCCATACGGACCATTTGCTCTTCAGCAGAGCAATCCATTTTAGGAATGGTGTAGGTACTTGTTTGCTTAGCCTGTTGATTGCTTATATAAGTTTCAGTCTTCACAAGCTTTGCACCAAAACCCAAAGCTTCAAGTTTGGTAGTTATATTTTCATCTTTTTGATTATGTAGAACCTTTAAAGACCGGTTAGGTAAATCAAAGATGAGTTTTTGAACACCATCAATTGAAGATAGCGCCATACGAACCATCTGTTCTTCCGCAGAACAATCCATTTTGGGAACTAAGTATTCACTCATGTAGTGCGAATCTTTTAAAACGTCTTCAGTGCTTAAATTTTCTTTGGGATCAGAACCACAACAGGATTGAGCGGTATCTTCACAACTGTTTGAAGTGTTACAGCAAGGAGATGAAGATTTTTCTTCTTCCTCTTCACCACAACAGCTAAGCGTATTATTACAATTCTTTGAATTGTTTGCTTCTGCAATTGATGGATGATTTTCTTGTTGAGATTTCTTATCTTTGCATGGTGTTTCTTTACTACATCCACAACCACTCATAATTATACCCATTAAAAAAATTTATAAACTTTGAATATTAGAATCCCTATAGTTACTATAGAGTCAAGATTTTTTGGAAATACCAACTCAATGCATTTAAAAATTGGTGAACTCTCTAAAAAAACCTCATGTTCAGTATTAACAATTAGGTTTTATGAAAAGGAAGGTTTAATTCCGGAACCCGAAAGAACGGAAGGAAATTACCGCCTTTACGATATAGGCTATGTTGAGCGAATTAAGTTTATTTTGAATTGCCGAACTTTAAATATGAGTTTGAATGAAATTCGTCAATTACTCACCTATAAAGATAATCCCAAGAAAAATTGTTCAGATGTGAATGAATTAATTGACTTACATGTCAGTGCTATCAGAGAAAATATAATCAAGCAACAAAAGCTTATTGAACAATTATCTGATTTAAGAGGTACTTGTGATGGCTTATGTACAATTGACCAATGTGGAGTTCTAAAAAATCTAGCTTGATTATCTAGACCTATGCTTTTTTCAAAAATTCTGTATATCTTTACTTAAGGCTGCAAAAAGATTAAGGTGACTTAAATTTTGTGATCAGATCTTAGATAGCTTTGGTTAGCTTCTTATTGGTGTTTTAAATACAGATTTGTGTATGAAGAGAAAAACATTTCTAATCCAGATATTGGTACTCTTATTCACATTCCAGAATATTTGGAGTGTGGCAGAGGCTGCGTGTCTGCATGAAATGCTAAACATACCCAATTCAATACTCTCTAATCCAATCGATTTAGACGAAAAGAGTGATAGTCCTCGTCAAGCACTTTATTCCCTAGAAAACTATAAAGAAATCTATGACTATTGTCAGAAGGTTTGTTTTAACGAAAAGTGCAGTCATTTCTCAAATACAATCGTGATTCAGATTGACCCACCCGATGATCTGAAGCTTAAAGCTAATTTTGAGACCGGCATTACCCCAACTTATTTGGGAATAACTTTTTATAAACCCCCTTATCTGGATCAATTAACCCCGCCTCCCGATTTGCCCCTACTATTGGTGGGGTAGTCTTATAAAAGCCCACCACTCCTAATTTCATTATGCGTGGGGCATTTTCATGTCAAAAAACAAATTACATCAGGATACCTCCATCCTGAATTTATCCTGGTCAGCCTTAGGTAGCGGTATCTTGCTATCTGCAATGATCAGCTTCAGTACTTCCGTAGTCGCCAGTACTCAAGATTTAACGCTGCAGCAAGCTATTGAGCAGGTTAACCAATATCAAGCGTCCCAAAATTTCTGGGAAACGCAAAACAGCATTAATGCCACGAATCTTCAGCAAAGTAAGCTGTTTAAAAATCCTGAACTGTCAGTTGAACAAACGGGATTTGGTTCAAATAATGAAAAAGAGCTTACCATTGGCATATCACAACCTTTGGATATTTTTGGTGAGCGAAGAGCAAACCAAAAATTAGCCAGTCTCTCTACAGATAAAACAGCGCTGAAACAGAAGATTTATCAAGCACAAATTGAGCTTGCAGTGAAATATGTATGGTCACAACTGGCCATTGCTGAACTTGAAAAAAACATTGTCAATGAACAACTTCGGGTGAGCCAAGAAAACCTTCAAGCAATCGAAAAGCGCTTTAATGCAGGCAGTATTGCCCAAGTAGATGTGAATCGCGCACGTTTAAGTCATGCTGAAAATATCCGTCTTTTTAGACAGGCCGACTTACAGGTACAAGTGGCAACCCAACAATTATCAAATTTATGGGGAACCTCTGATAAGTCATTGAAGGTAAACCTCTCTTCGCAAAAGCTTTGGCCAAAATCGACTCATGGGCAGGTTCAAGAATATTTAGCGGATAACTACATTGAGAAATATCGGATTTTACAGGTGTTAGAGTCTCAAGCAACGGTTGATCAACTAAGGGCAAAGTCACGTCCTAATCCTACTTTAAACCTGGGCGTTAACCGCACCCAATCCTTGGATAACTCAACACAAAATCAACTGGTGGTTGGAGTCAGTGTACCGCTCAATATTTTCGATCGTCAGCAAAATGGCATAAAAATCGCGCAAGAAAAAATGAACTTATTAGAGCGTCAGAAAGACTTTTATCTAAAGCAAAATGCGCTGCAAATAGGCACGATCTTAACCGAGTTGCAGGGTTTAGAGCTTCAATTCAAAGTCGTTGACGAGACTCAAATTCCTTTGGCGACTCAAGTTCAAAGTAAAACTTTACAAGGTTTTCTGGCAGGAAAGTTTGCTTTAACCGATGTTCAGCAAGCCACGCTTCAATTACAAGACATCCGTCTACGTAAAGTCCAGTTGTTACGGGAGGGCTGGCAAAAGGCCATCGAAGCAGAAAGTTTAAGCTTAGGCATTAGCCCAAGTGAAGTCATGTCGAAAGATGCTATTGCACAAATCAATCAAAATTTATGGCAAGACATACAGGCCATGCCTGTCATTGGTGGGGGAAATTAACATGTTCGATCTTAAAAACAGCTTAAAAAAACAGAGCGGAAAAATCTCTCAACCCCTACTGATTGGTTTTGTCATCGGCGCAACCGTACTCCTCAGTATTTTCTTGATCTTGTCGGGTAAGAATAAATCTGAAACATCAGATGAACATGCAGAGGAAGAAGGCGCAGAGGAACATGGAAGTGAAGAACATGGCGGTGAAACCGAAGAGCATGCAGAAGGCGTGAGCCTGACGGCCAAGCAACTGGTGGAACAGGGCATACAGTTATCAGCGGTCGATCAAGGTCCGGTGGTTAAATTAAGTTCTTATCCTGCCAAACTGAATGTGAATACGGATCAGCAAGCGCATGTCTCACCGAGTTTTAGCGGTCATGTAGAAAATGTTTATGTAGAACTCGGCCAAAAAGTTCAGAAAGGGCAGCCTTTGGCTACATTGCTTGTTCCTGATCTAGTTGATCAGCAGGCCAATCTTAAAATTGAACAAACCAATCTGGAACTGGCGAAACAAGACTTTGAGCGTGAGCGTCAATTGTGGTCACAGGGTATCTCAGCAAAACAGGACTATCAACGGGCTTATAACAGTTATAAACGGGCACAAATTCAGGTTCAAGCGGCCCAATCACGTTTAAGCGCATTTGGTGCAGTGAATGCCAGTAACGGACGCTATATTTTGAAAGCTCCCATTTCTGGCGTGATCAGTAAAAAGGATTTGGTTCTCGGGGAAAATGTTCAGTTAGCCGATCAACTCTTTACGATAGACCGGTTAGATCAACTCTGGCTTGAGTTTATTGTTCCAAATTCTGAAATTATGGGCTTAGCCCCGAATCAAAAGATCGAATTTAAATCCTTGCAAACGGAAAAGGTCTACAGGGCAGTTATTCAGACTTTAAATACTGAAGCGGATATTCAAACAGGTCGTCTTCAGGTGCGAGCAAAAGTTGAATCGAATGCAACCGAATTACGTCCAAACTTGATGGTGAACGTACAGTTGCAACAACGGAGTGAAAGTACCGCATTACGGGTACTTAAGTCCGCAGTTCAGAATGTCGATGGAAAAGATGTGGTTTTTGTCGCCACTCAGCATGGACAAAAAGTTGAATTCAGTCCGCAACCTGTGAAATTAGGGCAATCATCTGGGGAGAGTCAATGGATTGAAGTGGTGAGTGGGCTTAGTCAGGGACAAAAATATGCCGCTCAAGGCAGTTTTTTACTGAAATCCGAGCTGGAAAAAGGAGAGGCTTCACATGAGCACTGAAACTCCTCAAATTCCAGACCACGAATCGGTAAAACCTGAAGGACTGTTTGATCGACTGATCCAGTTTTCTATCCATAACGCAATCTGGGTCATGCTGTTTATTGCGGCTTGGATTGCTATTGGTATTTATAGTTATCAAAAGTTACCGATTGATGCTGTACCAGATATTACCAATACTCAGGTGCAGATTAACACTTCAGCCAATGGTTTTACGGCTTTAGAAATGGAACAGCGGATTACATATCCAATCGAGAATGCCATGTCAGGCATGCCGAAAATGGAACAAACCCGTTCGATTTCACGCTACGGCTTATCGCAAGTGACCATCATTTTTGAAGATGGCACGGATATTTACTGGGCCAGACAGCTTATCAACCAGCGCTTGCAAGAAGCAATGGGAGAAATGCCTGAAGATGTGCAACCTAACATGTCGCCTATTTCGACAGGTTTAGGTGAAATCTATCAATGGGTGATTAAAGCCGAACCAAATGCTAAAAAGCCGGATGGAACCCCTTATTCGGCGATGGATTTACGTGAAATTCAGGATTGGATTGTAAGACCGCAATTACAGCGCGTAAAAGGCGTTGCTGAGATCAACAGTATCGGTGGCTTTAATAAAACCTATGTGGTTGCCCCTGATCTGAACCGATTGCAACAATTGCAAATTCCTTTGTCTGATTTACAAACTGCCTTAACAGAGAATAATGAAAACCGTGGTGCTGGCTATATTGAGAAAAATGGACAACAGCTAACGGTTCGTGTTCCCGGCACTTTAAACACGATTGAAGATATCCAGAACATCAGTATTGCCAATAAAAACGGCTATCCGATTCGGGTGGCAGATGTCGCCAATGTCTCAATTGGTCATGACTTAAGAACAGGGGCTGCAACCTATAATGGTGAAGAAACTGTATTGGGTATTGCCATGATGATGATGGGAGAAAATAGCCGTACCGTTGCTCAAGCCATTGATGAAAAGGTGCAATCGATCCAGCAATCGCTACCTAAAGGTGTGGTGATTGAGACTGTGTATGACCGTACGCATTTGGTTGATCGGGCGATCAAAACCGTTCAGAAAAATTTGATTGAGGGTGCAATCCTCGTCATTGTTATTTTATTTCTCTTTCTAGGTAATTTCCGTGCTGCGCTGATCACGGCTTGCGTTATTCCACTGTCAATGCTGTTTACCTTGACGGGAATGGCAGAGCAGAAGATTAGTGCAAATCTGATGAGTTTAGGGGCACTGGACTTCGGTATTATTATTGATGGTGCAGTGGTTATTGTAGAAAACTGTATCCGTCGGCTAGCAGAAGCTCAGAAGCTGAAAGGTGGTTTACTTAGCCGTTCTGAAAGATTTAAAGAAGTCTTCTTGGCTGCAAAACAGGCGCGTCGTCCTCTGATTTTTGGACAGTTAATTATTTTGGTGGTTTATCTACCTATCTTTACCCTGACGGGTGTAGAAGCCAAACTTTTCCATCCTATGGCAATGACTGTTGTACTGGCTTTAATTGGGGCCATGATTTTATCTGTCACTTTTGTGCCAGCCGCAGTTGCCCTATTTGTCACTGGAGAAGTCAAGGAAACCGAAAGTCGCTGGATGCATTGGCTTAAAACCAAATATGAACTGCTTTTAGATAAAGCCTATGAGCTTCGTTTATTTGTGACTATTGTGGCTGCCTGTATTTTAGTGCTTACGGGCGTGCTAGCCACTCAAACAGGTAGCGAGTTTGCACCTCAACTGGGTGAAGGTGATTTTGCTGTTCAGCAAATGCGTTCCCCAAGTACAGGGTTAGAACAGTCACTGAGAATGCAGGAAAATACTGAAAAGTTACTGTTGAAAGAATTTCCTGAAATTAAAGCGATCTTTGCTCGTACCGGTACAGCAGAAGTGGCCACAGATGTTATGCCACCCAACATTTCAGATGGCGTGGTACTGTTAAAACCTCATGATGAATGGCCTGATCCAAAACAAACGATTGATGAGCTTCGCCAAAGAATGATTACTTTCTTAGCGACATTGCCGGGAAATAACAGTGAGTTCTCGCAACCCATTGAACTGCGCTTTAACGAGTTAATTTCAGGGGTGCGAAGTGATGTGGGTGTCAAATTATTTGGTGATGACATGGAGATTCTAAATCGCGAAGCGAATAAAATTTCTCAAAAAATTAACTCAATTTCAGGCGCGACAGCCGTTAATGTAGAACAGACCAGTGGCTTACCCTTGTTGAATGTAGAGGTGGATAAGTCCAGAGCTGCACAATATGGCTTGTCGGTAAGAGCAATTCAGGATCTGGTAGCTACAAGTGTCGGTGGCCAGAATGTTGGAACAATTTTACAGGGAGACAAGCGTTTTGATTTTGTCATCCGTCTAGATGAATCCCAGCGTAGTCCTGAACAGTTAGCGGTACTTCCTATTCAATTGCCGAATGGTGGTTTAGTCCAACTGCAAGATGTGGCACGCGTTGAAAATATCCTGGGTATTAATCAGGTCAGCCGTGAAAATGGTAAACGTCGAGTGGTTATTACTGCAAATGTAGAAGGACGTGATTTAGGCTCATTCGTAACAGAGCTTCAGAGCACGTTATCCAAACAGGAATTACCAAGCGGTTATTGGATAGATTATGGCGGTCAATTTCAAAATCTGATGTCTGCAAAAGCGCGTATGCAATTGGTGGTTCCGCTCGCATTGTTGACGATCTTTATTTTATTGATGGCTGTATTCCATAATATCAAAGAAAGCTTACTGGTCTTTAGTGGTGTACCGTTTGCCTTATGTGGAGGCTTAATCGCGTTGTGGTTGCGTGACATTCCATTATCCATGTCAGCAGGGGTTGGCTTCATTGCACTATCGGGGGTGGCTGTACTGAATGGCTTAGTCATGCTCACCTTTATCAAAGAGTTGCGACAACAATATGACCTTTATTATGCAACGTGGCAGGGTGCAATTTTGCGTCTTAGACCTGTGCTGATGACCGCTTGTGTGGCGTCCCTTGGGTTTGTCCCGATGGCTTTGGCAACCGGAACTGGGGCAGAAGTACAGAGACCTTTAGCAACAGTGGTTATTGGAGGAATTATCTCCTCTACCCTGCTTACATTGGTTTTATTGCCCGTACTGTACCGCTGGATGAATGAAAAGAAAGTTTCTTAATCCAATAGATTAGTCGATTTACAGCAGAGATATTGGCTGTTATCCAATATCTCTGCTCATCATAAATAGAATAAGGAAAATATTTTATGTCAGAACATCATGATCATAGCCATGCGGTTGTTACTGAAGAAAATAGTAAGAAGTTAATGGTTGCCTTAGGTTTAACGACTACTTTTTTAATAGTAGAAGTTGTCGCTGCTTTTATTACCCAAAGTTTGGCTTTGTTATCTGATGCAGCTCATATGTTTACTGATGTAGCCGCTTTAGCTATTGCTCTTGCCGCTATCAAAATTGGTAAAAAAGCCGCAGATGATAAAAGAACTTTTGGCTATCAGCGATTTGAAATTTTAGCGGCTCTGTTTAATGCGGTGATGCTTTTTGTGGTAGCAATATATATTGTATATGAAGCTTATCAACGTTTTACGAACCCTGCTGAAATTCAAAGTGTTGAAATGATGATTGTCGCGGTCATTGGTTTGGTCGTAAATTTGATTTCAATGAAAATCCTTTCTGCTAGTGCTGAAGGAAGTCTAAATATAAAAGGTGCATATTTAGAAGTTCTTAGTGATGCTCTAGGATCGATAGGCGTGATTATCGGAGGAATAGTTATTTATTTTACCCAGTGGATGTGGGTTGATACCGTAATCGCTGTGTTAATTGGCTTCTGGGTCTTACCTCGAACTTGGATTTTATTAAAACAAAGTATTAATATTCTGCTTGAAGGAGTTCCTGATGAGATTGATATTGAGTCGTTAAGAAATGATTTATTGAAGCTAGAGGGCGTTGAAGGGATTCATCAGTTGAAAGTCTGGGCTATATCCTCAAAAAATATTCATTTAACTGCTCATTTGGTTGCTCCGAATAGCAATACAGATCAACTCTATCAAAAGGCCTTAGAAGTTCTAAAACATAATCATAATATTACTGAAATTACGTTACAAATAGAAAGTAAGGAATGTAATACATTGGAACAGCATAAACATTAAAGTGCTGCTCTTTCTACATAATGGACAGATGACTAGGCTGATAAACCTTACCATTTTCCTGTATTACACTTCTATTTATCACACGCACTTTAAACACCATCCTGAGACATTTTAAAATTACAAGAATGTAATTTATGAGTCCTCTGGGTGTTAATTCTTTAAAGTTAGAATATCTAACAAGTATTAAATGAGAGTAAATAAACATGCTATTCAAAAATAAATTTTGTACTAAATTACTGTTAATTAGTGCATTCTTTAGTATCGCAAGTTTTAGTTATGCAGATGGCGGCTTGTTATTTCTTGAAAAGAATTTAAAAGCTTCTAAAGTTGAAAATTCTAAACAAAAACAAGTTAAAAATAATGAATCAAATGAATCAAATGAATCAAATGAATCAAATGAATAGTTGGGTTGCATAAATAAATCAATTAGACTTATTCATTCAGCAATATAATTCCTGAATGAATAAGTTTATAACTAAAACCTATCACACCATTAGTTGAACTACATATAATTATAATATTAAAAATAAAGTATTTTTTTTAATCCCATTTCAATGGGTCATCTTTGTATATCTCAATTTATGTTGTAAACATACAATGTAATTTCTAAATAAAAATATCCAATTTTTTTAAATAACTTCAGGATATAAAGCTTTAGCTATGCCAAAGCCAATTAAACCTGCTATGGCTAAATATAGGGCTTTCATGTACCACATGCCCCAAAGTACAGTTATTTTAATTGCTGAAAACTTATGTACTGGCTGACTTAAAAAATTGGTTGTTTGGTTAAATGACTTTTCAGATGCTTCAAGAGCATAATAATTTAATGCGGGGAACAAGCAAGCAACCAATAAAATAGCGATTGCGGGAAACACAAATGCTTTAGGCAGACTAAATTTTATTGCGAATTATAAAGCCGCACCTACACCAATAATGCCTAAAAAGGATTTAGTAAAGCTTGCAAAGTCTAAGCCAGTTGTGCCTGCACCTTTCCACATCAAAAAGCCTATGTGGGGCAGTAAAAAAGTTTCATACTAAGTATTAAAGTATCATACTAGATTGCTCCAAGGATTTATCTATGGCCTTACCTAAATACAATCTTGAATGGTGTCAAAACTATGCGAAACAGCATAAAGGAGAATGTCTTTCAAAAGAATATCTAGGTAGGACTGTTAAACTCCTATATAGATGTGAAAAAGGCCATGAATTTTATGCCACTCCTGCCGTTCATATACATAAAAAATCTTGGTGTAATGAATGTAGCAATAGAGATGTTGCATATACCTATGAATTTGTTAAGGAATTTATAGAAAGTAAAGGCGGTGTTTTATTTTCTACAGAATACATCAATGTACGTCAGAAGCTTGATGTGCAATGTGAAAAGAAGCATAAATGGAATCCTACTTTTCAAAACTTATTTCACAATAACTCATGGTGTCCAGTTTGTTCTGGTACAGGTAGGCGTACCTATGGCAAACGTGTAAGGGTCATAAGCTAGTATGAAACTTTATTACTCATAAATGTTTCATGGATTCATATCTAAAGTTCCAGTATAAACATTTATTGTTTTTTCAGTTTATATGCTTTCACATAAAATCAAAGGCTTGAGAGTAAGCCAATGTGATAATTTTTTACTCTCGTACACCTAAAAGCATTTAAAAGCTTAAAAATAATTAAAAGCATATTTCATGAAAAATTGCCCTTGGTTTTCGCTTCGCTCAAACTTTATTGAATCTCGCTTTCGCTCGATTCGTCGGGGCAATTTTTGGTTCATATTTTCGTGAATTTAAGAAAAAGCAAAAGCAAGATCAAAAGCAACTCGGAATTCGCTTCGCTCATCAGCTTTTTTTTCTCGCTACGCTCGGTTTAGGAATCAAACTTGGAAAGTTCGCACCCATGCGGGATGCTCTGCCATGCAGGTGATTGATGGATAGGGAGCTTGTAATCAGGGAAAGGGATGAGCAAATTTTCTCAGTTCGCTCGTAGACACTCGCTCTGTTTAGCGACTCATGCCACGAGATTTCATTTTAGGAGCTTGTTGCTGTGCTTTGAGCTGTTGTTCTTGTCTGAGTTTCATCTATTGTTCTGCTTTGATCTCATCCACACATTTTTTAATGACTTGATAGGGCAGGTATAGAGTCTGGTATTGCTTGGCTTTGGCCGGATGTTGTTGTTGGTACTGCTTCCAGGCATGAACATCACTGGAATGTAGATCTATTAGGAAAGCCTCCTGAATGGTCACCAGTACATTTTAATTTTGGAAAAATTCCTAATTACGATAAACAAGGTGTATATGCGTTTATCAAAGGAGATTTAGTGACTTATATCGGTGTTGGGACTTCTAGAGGTGCTGGCCGTTATCGTGGTAATGGCTTAAGCGCCAGGGTAATGAAATATTGCCGATGGAATGAAGATAAAACTGAATATATTGCGATAGATCCAAGACTGAAAGATGCAGGATCCATCATTACAATAGGCTTTGAACGTGATACGGCTTATTTAGCAAATGCCTTAGAAGTTTTTCTTATCTCTAAAATCCAACCTGTCCACAATGTGGTTAAAGTTGGTATGTATGTAATTTCGCATAAGAGATTTTATGTTAAGCAAAGTTCTATAAACTAAAAAAGAATCTTTTTTGTCTAGCGCTTAAAGTATTAATATCTATGCCTATAGAGGACATCAATTTAGAGAAAACTTTCGTTTTGATTTCACTAATTTCTTTATCTAACTCACTTATATTACAGGCATCAGAGAAAGCTGCTTTATATCCGTTTGTAATGTAATTAATATCTTGAATTACATCAGGAAAATTTTTTTGCCTTTTTATATTTTTGTTTAAAGAATCATAAGCTAATAATTTCGTACTAACTCTTTCAAATGTTGAATTAGGTATAAACGATCTAAAACACTTTCCTGTATACCTAAACTCTAACCCTAAAAAATCAATAGGTTTATTTTTAACTATGTTCGTTTTAGTGCGCTCTTCCAGGTCTGGAACAGCAAGATTAATTTTTTTAAGTTCATCTTTTATTAGTAATAAATTTTGTTTAGCTTGTCCATATGATGAGCAAAATACAATTAAATCATCAGCATATCTGACATATTTTATATTTTGTACATTCATAAATTTGTCAAAGTTATATAAATAAAGAGATGCAAAGAATGAGGACATGGGCATACCTTGCCTAATTCCTTTTCCTCTTTTGGATTTTAAAAACTCAAATTCTTTAGCTTCAACTGAATACGGTGGCGGCAGTTTAATATCAATGTTTATAATTTTTTCTAGAATAAAGTCAATTTCTTTTATACCTATTTGAATATCAATATTTTTTTTAATTATTTTTCTATCTAAATTATCAAAAAATGCAGATATATCAGTCTTTAATACATGCGAATATTGATTTCTAAAGTCTAAAGCTACACATCTTGCTCTAATAGCGCCGCCCTCTTCTTTCTTAGATGAGAAATCATAATCAGTCGCTAACTTATATTTGTCCGGGTATTTTTCTCTTATATATTCTAAAGTTATTTGTTGTACTAATCGATCTTGGATAGATGGAATACATATCAGACGTAATGAACCATCTGGTTTAGGTATCAATACAGGATGTAAAGCTTGAGGAAGATATTTTCGACAAGAAAAATCTAGTAAAAGGCTTGATAAAATTTGCTCTTTTTTGGAATCAAATTCATTGAAGGAAAGATATTCAGGATAATATTTTATATCTAATAAATATTTAGGTTGTTTATTAAATAAAGCTCTAAATTTTTTAAAAAAGTGTTCTTTAAAGAACTGCTGAAAATCCATGCTCTCTTCACTGTATGCTTTACAAGGCTACCCATACAGGCTGAAAGTCTGTGTTATACGCATATCAACCTCACCGCTGTTCACTAATTTTTCGATGAAGGACGTCCATCGTGTCAAGTTCCCTGCTGATATCGGTGTGATGTGCACTACTCGGGAAGCCTCATTGAGATGTTTGCCAGAGTTTGGCAGCGTTTCAATAAGTCAACATTAAGAAATATATCCTAAATTAATAAAAAATCTAGATATTTCTATCCTAATTATTTTTATTTAACTGGGAACAAGGCCGTTACTATCCGACTGGCTGTGCAGCGACTTTAATTCGTATCCTGGATGCACACCCAACTCTGATTTAAGAAGTCTAGAAAATAAAAACCCCGGCATCCTGATCTGCCCCCCAAAAGTTAGACAGTAAGTTAGGCAATTTCGAAGAACTGATTTCTGTATTCTACAGGGGTCAGTCCTTTTAATTTAACCTTGATTCGCTCATGGTTATAATAGTGAATATATTCTTTCACTTTTTGCTCCAATTCATCAACTGATTTAAATTCTTCTCCATAGAAACATTCAGATTTAAGTATTCCAAAGAAATCTCCATAGCAGCATTATCTAAACAATTCCCCTTACGTGACATACTTTGGGTGAGCCCTCGTTCTGCTAATTGTTTCTGGTAAAATCTTATTTGATATTGCCAACCTTGATCAGAATGGATCATTGGCTTCTCATTTATATTGAGTGTCTCTATAGCTTCTTTAAGCATATCTTTGACCAGTCCAAATACTGGTCTACGTTCCATTTGAAATGCAATGATTTCACCGTTAAACAGGTCCATGACGGGAGATAAGGGTGAGTAGACCAAGGGAATTTCACCCTTAGCCCCTCGCAGAACCGGACATGAACCTCTCAGCTCATCCGGCTCCCATTATCCAACCGATGGTAAACATCCCATTTTCCAGTGCACAAAGGCATTTGGAAAATCACGCGCAAGTCGCCCTAAGGCATATCTAGCCCGTCTTTTATGACGGGCCAAGTTTTTATACTTACGCCTCATCCAGCGTATAAGATAAGCATTCATGTGTTGCCAGATCGCTGACATTGCTGAACCATGGAATCGACCATAGTATTGCTGCCAACCTTGAAGAATTGGATTGAATATTGCAGATAAATCACTTAATTCGCGATTACACATCAGATGTAGATGCCATTTCCGAATAGTCTGTCGCATTGCTTTAAGTGCATCACGACTGACTGCAGGAGAGAAATTTACATAAACTCTTTTATACTTGTCCACAGCCTTACGGGGCCTAAACGTGTACCCGAGAAAAGTAAATTGAACATCGGGATATGCTTTACGACGATTAATATCTTGGCAATAAACAATCTTTGTCTTGTCTGGATGCAATTCGAGACCACATTCACGAATTCGTGCATCGATCTTTTGTAAAACAAGTTTGGCTTGAGATAAACTCCGACAATGAATTACGCCATCATCTGCATAACGGCAGAACCGTACACTTTGAAGATGTTTCGTAATCCACATATCAAAAGGGCTTTGTGTCATAAGCACCATCTGTATAAACAGAATCAATTGGTTCATCCAAGGGAATTTGAGCAAGTAAATCTTCGATTACTTGAGAATCACTGACATTATTTGTGGTGAGTTGTACTGCACGTATTTGCAGGGTTTTAGCATCTATAGCAATGTGAAGCTTACGCCATTGGCGACGATATTCAGCCCCATGTTTCTTGCGTTTCCATTCACCTTCACCAAGAAACTTCAAACCAGTAGAGTCTACGAGTAGATGCAGTCCATCACTACTTTTTTGATAGCTAATCGCAATATCAATATGCTTTTGTCTACGACAAAGGGTGGAATAATCCGGAGCTGTCCAATCTAATCCAGAGAGTTTAATCAGACTTTGAACAAAACCTGTGACCATACGTAAAGAGAGTCGGAATAGTAATTTGATCATTAAGCAGCATTGAATCGCTGTATCGGAGTAGGTTTGATTTCGACCTTGCTTGCCTTGTGATTGTGCATACCACTGAGTCTTTGGATCAAGCCAAATGGAAATATTACCTCGGTTAATTAAGGCTCGGTTATAGGATGACCAATTGGTTGTACGGTAGATTTTAGAGGCAGGCTTATTCATTTTGAAATTATATTGCTGAATAAGCTTTTGATGCTAGGTTTGTGCAACAAAGCCAATCCGCATACTAATCAGAAAGAAATTTTTTATGTTTTAACTGATTTGCCTGAAGATCGATATGATTATGCTTTAAAATACGCACTAGCAAACCAAGTAGGTACTAGCAATTGAATATGTGTATTGGTGGTGAACTAGATGGGCAAAAGATAGAAAAAGAAGGGCGATTGTTAAAAGCTTCTGATATCGACCCAAGTTTCACAACAGAATATTACAAACAGGTTTTTAACCGCGACAATACGGTTTTCCATTTCTGGTTACCAATCGGATCTGACTTACATGATATGTCTGAGAAAGTTCTAAACATCCTTAGAGCACCTAAAAACTAGTTTATCGTTTGCCGGACGTATTACGGCGCAAGAAGCCCCGCTAAATATCGATTATTGGCGGGGTTTTTTCTTTTCGGATGATTTAAGATCTGATATAAAAAGAATTTCTTAAAAGGGATTGTATATGCGTCTTTACGGCTATTTAGATATGGAAATTGAACGATTCAAAAATCAATTTCAAAAACAACCAAATTTATATTTTATTAGAGAAGATATGCTTGAAACCTTACTTGTAGAGAAGGAAGCATACGCAAATTCAACTGTAGTATATTTCAATAATGAAACTGGGTTTTATCATTATAAATCAATATATTTAATACCTGTTGTTGATCAATTTTTAAAACAATGTGTTATATCATTTGAAGATTTAGATAATTATAACTTTAGGGGGGGACATAACCCTAGAGAATGGCCACATAAAATAAAAATTCTAAGCAGTACAGAAGATTATGTTTCAGTGCCGGTATCTGTATTAAAAACATTTGAAGAACATTATGAAAAGCTGAAATTGCTATTAGGTAATTTTAAAAATTGATAAAGCCACCTTCGGGTGGTTTTTTTAATGGGTGAATTATGGAAGCTAACGAATACTTTTGGCTTACTCGGAAAAAAGAACCTAAAACCAAGCCTAAATCCAGACTGCTACCTAAAGCTACTCAAAAGTACTTAGAGGCTGAAGAAGAATTTACTCAAGCTTTGGATAATCTGGAAATTAAGTACGAAAAGAAATTCCAGTTTAAATCTACAAAGCATTGGAGATTTGACTTTCATTTAATTGAACATCGTATTCTTGTTGAAATTGCTGGCGGTCCCTGGTCAGGTGGACGAAAGGGCAAGCTGGCAACAAAGGCGTGGAGTATGGACCGTTACGATGTTGCTGAATCAATGGGATATACCGTTGTTCGGTTAGAGGCAGCACCAAGATTTAAGATTAATGAATCTGGTCCATTACAGATCCAAGCTCATTTCGCAAGCCAATGGCTTAAAAATTTAAAGAGGCAAATATTTAATGGATCAGATCAGACCATTTCCTCCAACTGATTTTATGGATCAGGCCGAAGAAGAGGAAGCACTCCGTTTAATACCTGCACCTGATTTAAAACTATGGGTAGTTGCTAATTTTCTTACGCTGGGTGGACCTTTACATAATCCAGATCACGACCATATCGCTGAGATGCTTCATGACAATGAGGGTTTCTTGGCTTTCGCATGGGCTTCTTCTGCTTATACCAGAGCTAAGCGTATGGTGCTTGGCCAATGTGAAAAGGTTATGTTTCAACAAGGTGGCTGGAAGAAAGCCCGACAAGAGCAGCAAATGCTCGACTGGTTCGGATTCGTTCCAGTTTACTTAATCACAATCGATGCAAGCTTTTGTGAAAAGGCAAACGATAGCGAGTTCTGTGCTTTGCTTGAACATGAGCTTTATCACATTGGTGTAGAACGAGACTCGAACGGTGAGATTATTTACAGTGATCATACTGGCTTACCAAAGCACTATTTAGCTGGTCACGATGTGGAAGAGTTCATCGGTGTTGTTAAACGCTGGGGTGCAAATGAAAACGTTAAGCGATTAATTGAGGTCGCTAAAAATCCGCCGTTTGTTTCTGATTTAGATATTTCGAAATGTTGTGGAAACTGCGTAATTACCTGAGCCTTGAGGCTCTTTTTTTTGGCTATTTAGGTTGACGTAGGTTGACAGGATTGAGGATATGGCGGCTCTAAAAAAAGAGGTAAAACTCTTTATAGTTCGCTCACTTGCCGTATTTAATACACCCACAGAAACTGCTGAGCTCGTCAACCAAGAATACGGGATAAAAGTTACTAAACAGCAGTGTGAGAAATACGATCCGACAAAACGGGCAGGCGAGAACCTGAGTGAAGAATTAAGAAAAGATTTTGAAAAGACTCGCGAAATGTTTTTGGGTAAGCCTGAGGCAATCCCTATTGCAAATTTAGCGGTGCGTTTACAGCGCTACGAAAGCCAATATCAAAAGCACAGTAGAAACCGTGTAGCAGCTTTAAGCATTCTTAAGCAAGCTGCTGAGGACATAGGCGGCAAGTACACGAATAAGACTGAAATTACAGGCGCTGGTGGTGGTCCATTACAAAGCGAAAATATTACCTATGTGACTGCTACCGATGAGCAGGTAAGGCAGGCGATAGATGAACTCGAGAACGAATATTGATCCTGTTAAAGCCAAAGCTAAGCGGATTAAATGTGAGAAAGAACATTTATTTTTCACTCGTGCTTTTTTCTTGCCACGTATGGGCTTTAAGTTTTCGGTCAATTGGCATCATGAATATATTGCCGACAAGATTGACGAGGTAATCGCTGGCAAGGTTAAAAACCTAGTTATTAACGTTCCACCCGGAAGCGGTAAAACTGAATTACTTACAAACCTTATTGCTCGTGGTATAGCACGTAATCCTCGTTCGCGGTTTCTGTATTTGTCTTTCTCGCAATCACTTGTAGAGGATGTATCAGCTACAGCTAGAAATATTGTTAAGTCGGAAGACTTTCAGAACTTATGGCCTGTAAAGATTTCTACCAGTACGGATGCTAAGTCGAGCTGGAAAACCACCGTTGATGGCTATGATGCTGGTCATGTTTATTCTGCTTCAATGGGCGGGCAGGTCACCGGTCGCCGTGCTGGTACATTAGCCAATGAGGGCTTTACCGGTGCGATTATTCTCGATGACCCATTAAAGCCTGAGGATGCATTTAGCCAAACAGCTAGACGGAAAGCTAACCGTAAGATCTTAAACACGGTCAACTCGCGTAAAGCTAAATCTGACACGCCAATTATTCTGATCATGCAGCGTTTGCACGTTGAAGATCCGACTAACTTTGTGTTGACGGGTAATGTACCTGGTGAGTGGGAACAGATCAGTATTCCCGCACTTATTGATGATGAGTACATCAGTAAGCTACCAGAGCACATACAGCGCAAAATCCCACGTGATGTTGAACGTGATGAGAAAGGCAGACAAAGCTACTGGCCATTAAAAGAATCTTTACTTTCATTGCTGCAGCTGGAGAAAGGCGGGGAAGATAAAGACGGCGCCACAGTGTCACGCTATACATTTGCAAGCCAATACATGCAAAACCCTAAAAAGCTGGGTGGTGATCTTGTTAAGGCTGAATGGTTTGGCCGTTATGTTGAATTACCTGTTCTTAAATGGCGTGCGATTTGGGCAGATACGGCGCAAAAGACAAAAGAACATAACGACTTCTCAGTGTTCTTATGTGCTGGTCTTGGCTATGACAATAACCTTTACATCATTGACGTGAAGCGTGGCAAATGGGAAGCACCAGAGCTATTGAAAGAAGCTAAAGCTTTTATCAATAAACACAAGGACAGTAACACAAAGATTGGCAAGCTTCGTTATATGGCCGTAGAGGATAAGGCGAGTGGTACCGGTTTAATTCAGTCCATATCTAAGCAGACCACTTTACCAATACGTGCGATTCAGCGAAGTACTGACAAGCTATCAAGGACAATGGACGTCATTCTTTATGTTGAAGAACGCCGTGTCTGGTTACCAGCTAATGCACCGTGGCTATTGAACTACATTGAAGAGATTGAAGGCCTTACTGCTGATTGGTCACATGACCATGACGACCAGTGGGATCCGACCATTGATGCAATTAATGATTCATTAGCCAAAAAGCCAACTGTATTTGATTAGAGGAAATTATGGCTGAAACTAAAAAGCCCGATGCAATTGGCGATGCAGGGGCGTATACAAACTTTGTCTCAAATATTGGTACCGAACGTGACAAGGCTTCACACGGTTCTTTCGTTAAGAAAGTAATTCCTGATGAGCAATTAGAAGCTGTGTATCAACACTGGTTAGCTAAGCGAATCGTCAACCGACCAGCAAGTGACATGCTCCGAGCTGGATGGTTTTTTGAAGGGATTCAAGATAACGATTTATTGAAGCTTAAAGAGGCATGTAAGGCATTTAACTTAGATGGGGTGCTCTTATCTAGTTTGGTACTTTCTCGCTTATATGGCGTTTGCTATGTGCTTCTAGGGACTGTAGACGGCGGTGACTTAGATCAACCGTTTGATTTAAACAAGTTAGGCGTGGGGCGTTTAGAGTTTTTCACGGTGCTTAAGAAAAAGTACATTGAAGCTGATACCAGTAAATACTTATCGCCTAAGGAGGCAGGTGGACTTTTAAAGCAGCCTGAATTTTATAAGCTAAAGCTTGATGGAAAATCTACGCAAAGGATCCACCATACACGCTTATATAAGTTTGGCCATGCCGATGTAGTTAATGAAGAGCCGGTAAGTGTTTTACAGGAAGTTTATGAGGATCTACTTGATCATGCTGCCGTAAAGAAAGCCACTGCTAGTCTGGTCCATGAATCAAAAATTGACGTGATTAGAACACCTAACTTGGTCGATAAGATCAAAGAGGATATGAAATCCGTAGCTGAACGTTTTCTTAGTGTCGGATTGCTTAAGGGCTTGAATGGCATGATCGTCTTGGATAAAGAGGAGGAGTATGACTCTAAATCTTATAGCTTTGGCGGTCTGCCTGACCTCATGCGTGAGTATTCGATTCAAACTGCTGGTGCAGCTGATATGCCATATACGATTTTATTTGGGCAATCACCTGCAGGCATGAACGCAACTGGTGAGCACGACACACGGAACTATTACGACAGTATCGCAACTAAGCAAATATGGTCCTTAAAGCCATTCATGATGAAGCTTTTAAGAGTAATTGTTCAAGCTACATTTGGTCGTCAGATTCCAAGTTTAGATGTTGTGTTTAACCCGTTATGGCAATTAGACGCTAAGGTGCGTTCTGAGGTTGAGAAAGCTAACGCTGAACGGGATTCCAAGTATTTAGAAATGGGCATCATTACCGAGCCACAGATAGCAAAACAGCTTGTTATTGACGGTGTTTATTCAGTGATCGATGAAGCTCATATCAAAGAGCTTGAGACAATGGTGAAGCTTAATGACAACGATAATTCAGATCCTGAAACCACACCTCCAGCAGGCGAAGAAACGTAAAAAAGGTCGTAAAGCTTCTAAGCCGAGGGCCGTGCACGTAAATCGCCGTGTAGAGCTTTATTACACACGACAACTACTGGCTATTTCAAAATACTGTCAGGAACAAACAAAAGAATTGGTTATTCCTACAGTCGGCCAGAATATCGGTGATGCTTGGTTCTCAGACATGATGACGGCGTTTAGGGAAAAGCTCACAAAGTATGTTGTTGAGATTTCACGACCGTTGGCCACAAAGGTTGTGACTGACACCCAAAAGGAAGTGGACAAGCAAATTGCAGAACACACCAAAACAATTATTGGTGTGGATCTTACGCCATTCTATCGAGCTGCTGATATTCAGGATGAGGTAGATCTAAACATTACGGTTAATGTCAGTTTGATTAAGTCTATTCCGCAGCAATACGCCGATAAGCTTGAGGTACTAATTACTAATGCTTTGCAGACTGGACAAACCAATGAAGAGTTGGCCAAAGCTATTAAGCAATTAGGGTTATCTACTGATTATCGTGCACGTCTTATTGCTAGTGACCAGATGGGCAAGATTAACGGCCAAATTAACCGTGCTAGACAGCTTTCGATGGGTGTCGAGACATACACATGGCAAACGGCGAAAGATGAGCGTGTAAGGCCAGATCATCAACATAAACAGGGCAAGACATTTAGATGGGATTCACCGCCAGACGGTGGACATCCCGGTCAGCCTATCCGATGTCGTTGCACGGCATTGCCTAATTATGAGGATATCTTGATTTAGTTGTAATATTTAAAATTATCTATATGATTTATTTAGTTAATTAAGAGTTTAGTTATTATGACTGAAGATAAAAAAGAAACTAATGAGAAATATTCCGAACTCAAAGCTGTATACAAACTAGCAATTGATACAAGAAATTTTGAAATCCATCAGCTAATTAATAGAAATAATTTTTTTATGTTATTTCAAGGTGTATTACTTGCTGCGGTTTTTAGTAATCAAGCTAGCAAACCCTTTGTTGAATTTGTAATTTGTTTCGCTGGAATATTTATTTCGTGGCATCAAATTGGGGTAGCAGCAGGCGCTAAATATTGGCAAGAATGGTGGGAACTGAAAACTAGTGAAATTGAAGATCAATTAAAAAGTGCCATTGGAGCTGATAATTTTATTTCTCTCTTCGACCTTGATCATGAAGGAAATCATAAGGAGCAAAGTAATAAAGTAATAGCCAAGATTAATAAACATTCGGGTTTTATCGACTCAATAATCAATATGCTGATACTAAGAAAATACTCTGTTAGTCGAGTACCTATCAGAAGCGGGCTTGTTTTAATGATAACTTGGATTGTTTTATTTCTTAATACGATAGATTGGAGTGTTATTAGTACTTCAATAGATTTAAGTCAACTTATAGATGGTCATTTTTTTGAAAAGACTCCTAGCCAAAGATAAGTAACCATTTAAAAAATATTTAAACCCACCATTTGGTGGGTTTTTTATTGAGCGCAATTTATGAAAACCATTTACCAATTCAAAATTGGTGACTTTGCGCCAAGCGAATCGACACGCTCATTTACCAAAGAGGGGTATCTGAAATGCGTCAATGTTCGTTTAGCTAAAGCGCCTCAAGTACGTCAGTACTATGCGTATGAGTTTCCTTCACTGGAAGGTTATACAGCAGATCAAATCATTAATGTCTACACGCCTGCAGAAGAGCTTTTCAAGCCTGTGGCTATTCAAAGCTTCAATGGTGTAGACGCTACAGACTATCACCCACCTAAGAATGAAATTAACGCATCTAACTGGAAGGATTATCACATTGGCTATTGTGAGAACGTTCGACAGGAAGGCGATTATCTGGTGGGTGATTTGCTCATTAAAGACAAGATCAGCATTGATTTGATCCAAAGCAACGAACGGCTAGAAATGTCGCTTGGCTATGGAGCCTTATTAATCGTTGAGCAGGGTACTGCGCCAGATGGCACGCCGTATCAAGCCAAATTTACCAATTTTATTGGCAATCACGTAGCACTCGTTAAATATGGCCGTTGTGGTGGTGATTGCCGCATCGGTGACAAACAGCAAACTCCACCAAAGGGGAATAAAACAATGGAAGTAATTGTAAACGGTATCCGTTTTAACATCGGCGATAACACGCCTCTGGCCGATGCATTAAAGCAGCAACAAGAGCAGCTGGAAAACTTGAAGGCTGCAAAACTTAAAGTTGGTGATAAGCAATTTTCTATCGGTGATGAGCTTGGAGCAATTCAAGCAGTCGTAGATCAGTTGCATGCCGAAAAAACTGCTCTTGAGCAAAAAGTAGGTGATCTGGAAAAGAACCAGATGACGCCTGAAAAACTTGAACAAGCTGCTGCCGAACGTGCTGCTGTTATTGCCGATGCTAAGGCATTGGTACCAACAGTTAAAACTGAAGGCTGTACATGTGAGCAAATCAAGCGTGATGTTATTGCTGCAAAAGCGGGCGATGCATTAGTAACTGCTTTGATGGGTAGCGTATCAGTAGGTGATGCAAAACCTGAGCAGATCGACACAACTTTCCGTGCACTCTGTGCTGTGAAGGGTACACATCCTTCTAATCCTGTTGGTGATGCTCTTCACCAGCAACAGCAAGTTAAAACTGGTGACGGTAAACCAGTAGATGGGGAGCCTAAACCAAACAACAAAAAAGAAGCTTGGAAACAAAGTTTCTAATTAACTGGAGAACTGCAAATGTCTTTAACCCCTCAAGCTATTCCGGGTATGCGTGCTCGCCTGCACATGCCTGAAGAAATTTTATCTTTGCCAGTTGCTGGTACAGGCGTAGTTAGTGACGGCGAAGTGGTAGTCCAATCTGTTGACGGAAAAACTGTAAGCACAGTAACTGGGGCAACCAATACAAAGTTTGGTGTAGTGGTTTTTCAGCACGTGGGTAAATCTGGAAAAAATGCCTTAGGAAAAGAAGCCTATCAAGCTAAGGACTGTGCACCTGTAATGCAAATCGGTTCTATCTGGGTGAAGCCTTCAGCTCCAGTGATCGATATCAATGCGAAGGTTTATGTACGTACTTCGAACCCTACTGCCCAAGCGCCACTTGGTTCACTTTCTTCTTCAGCATTAGATTCTACGGAACTACCTAATGCCTCTTGGGAAACCATCACTGGTCCTGATGGATTAGCTATTCTTCGTTTACGTGGAGCATAATCAATGTCAAAACAATTAGAACAAATGAAAATCCGCCTATCAGCAGTTGCACATGGGGTGCAAATCGCTGTAGGGGATGCATTTAATTTAGATAACTTTGCCAAGTTATTATTAAAGCTTGAATCAATCGATGAAATGACACCGCAACTTGCTGAAGCCCAAGCTTATGCAAAGTACCTACCGATTGAAGGATTGGAAGGTGCAGTTATAGGTTCGGCTAGTGTCTTGCAACGTAAGAGAGGCGTAGGACGTGGTAAGCGCTTCTCAGGTCAAGGCAATGATGTGCCATTAGCAGAAGTTGTTTACGATGAAGTAAAACTCACTGTACAGCCTGGTGTTATTGGTTATGAAATCAGTATTTTTGATGCTGCAGCTGCCTTAAAAGCAGGTATCCAGTTAACGACTGACAAAGTTGCAGCAGCTCGATTGGCCTATGAAAATCACATGAGTGATGTCGCTTGGTTTGGCGAGCCAGAAACTGGTTTGCTAGGCTTCTATAATCAAACAGGTGTTGAGGTGATTACTTCTACGGTAGATTATACGACTGCTACAGTAGAGGTCATTCTTGCCGATATCAATAAGGCAATTAAAGGTGCTTCTAATGCTTCTAAGTTTGATGGCAGTATTCAACCAGATACTTTCGTGATGCCTGAGAATAAGTTCACTATTCTAGCGAGCCGTATCGTTCCAGATTCAGCGGGTAAAACTTTCCTTGAATACATTAAGGAAAAGAACACCTTTGCAATGCAAGGTAAAACACTGACATTCACTTCTGAAAGTATGCTTGAAGGTAAAGGTGAAGGTGGTACTGACCGCAGTATTATTTATCGCCGTGATCCGAGCTGTATTACTTTCCGTTGTAATGAACTGGAATTCTTGGCTGCTCAGCCTATAAATTATGTGATGCGTACACCGGGACACTATATGTATGAAGGTGTCTATTTAAAACGTGTCGATTCTCTCCGCTACTACGATGTTGAATAAGGATAACTAAACATGCCAAAAATTACTTACAGCGGCTCTCAGGCCGCTTTTTCTTTTGATGGAATTCAGGTCGGTCAGAGACAAACTGTGCAAGTTAGTGCTGCGGATCTCACACGTATTTCAAAAGGTAAAGCCTTTAAATCACTCGTTGAAAAAGGTGAACTTGAAGTTCAGGAAATTGCGGAAGATGAGCCAAAAACAGCGGGTAAAACTGGTGGTCGTGGCGGTAAAGGCGGCAAGCAAAACGATGCAGCAGGTGAGCAGCAAAAGCCAACTGATGAAGACGCTTTGGCCGCCGTGAAGGCTGAATTAACAGCGCTTGAAGTAACGTTCAGTGATGATGAAACACTTGAGCAGTTACAAGCTAAGTTAGCTCAGGCTAAAGAATAAGGTGAGTCTATGGACGTACAAACGTTTCGTGAAAAGTTCTCGACTGATTCGAGTTTAATGTCTTTGCCAGATGCAAAAATTCAGGATGCTTTAGAAGAAGCGGATCTGATTGTTTCTCAAATTGAGTTCGGGGCATTAAAGGAACGTGCTGTAGGTCTATATGCAGCACATATCCTTAAAGTAGGTATCTCAAGCGGCAATGGTGCTGCTTTTGGTACTGCCTCAAGTATGACAATTGCGGGCCAAAGTGTGAGTTATTCACGATCATCGAAAGAAGCTTTCTATGATCTCAGCATGTATGGCCAGCGTTATCTTGCGTTAAAAAATTCCATTCCAATCGATGACGAAGGCACAAACCCTAACCGTTTGGGTGTTGGTGCTTTTGTTGTATAGGAGAATCCCATGCCTTTTAAATATCAGGCACCAGAAGGTTATAAGCCAACCAAACTCGTTATTGCCGGGCAAAACCTAGATATCAAAAACGGCGTTTTAGAATCTGATAGTGACATTATCCATATTTTAAAGCCCTTAGGTTTTGAGCGTTATGTTGAAGTTGTTGAGCCAAAGAAATCGGCAGCATCTGCTAAAGAGTAATTAAGCTATGAGCGATTATCGTGTTGATGCTCAGGTCAATTTTGATGAGATGAATAATCGCGTTAGGTTTGAAATAAGACGCACGGTTAACGCTCTTACTTTGCGCTTACAGCGGATTGTTCAGGAAGACATGTTAAGTGGCCAACGACTCAAAGTTCAGTCAGGCCGCTTGCGTGGATCCGTTTCATCAAAGGTGGATGAGGATAAGGATTCCATTGAGGGAACCGTGGGAGCTGGTGGTGCTTTGGTGCCTTATACGCCTGCACATGAGTTTGGTCTAAATGGTGCTTTGGGTGTTAAAGCACACCTGAGGACAATTAAACAGGCGTTTGGCCGACCTATTTCACCTGTTCAGGTCAATGTTAAGGCCCATTCTAGGAATGTTCGGTTTAGAGAATTGCGGTTCATGCGTGATTCACTGGATATCGTGGCCAAGATTGTGCCGAAAAATATTGATGCAGCAATTCAGCGAGGTATAGCAGGTGGATAGTGAAGCAATTTATCAAGCGCTGTTTGATCGGTTAAGTACAAGGGTAGAAGGGCTCAAAACAGTAAGTCGCCGTTTACGTCACTTTAATAATGTATTGCCTCATGAACGGCCTGCCATATTTATCACTCAAGGCAATCAGCAAGAAGTACCGGTACATGGTATGGATTCAAAAGTTGAACTTGCTGCTGAGGTCTATCTCTATATTCATGAATCGGACACTACAAAGCCGCCATCATCACAGATGAATATATTCATCGATCGTGTACGTGAAGCTATTCAGCCGGACCATCCAGATTTTAATGAGTGTCAGACCTTAGGAGGTTTGGTTGAGCATTGCTGGATTGAAGGCACAATAGAAGTGTATGAAGCAGTAGAAAACATGCTGGATGATCAGGCGATTGCCATTATCCCTATCCGGATCCTCACAACCAATTAACAAAACCTTCATTTTATGACCGCCTCTATGGCGGTTTTGTCATTTTAGAGAGGTCAAAATAAATGGCTCAATATTTATTTGGTGCCGGCAAGATCTTTGCTACACCGATTCAAGATGTATACGGGCAACCGATTAGTAATCCCACACCAGTTGAAGTGGGGGTGATGCAATCCGTTGGTGTAGATATTAGCTATGACTTAAAAGAGCTTTTCGGTCGTGGACAGTTCGCTGTAGATGCTGCACGCGGTAAAGGTACCATTAAATGTAAAGCTTCTTTCGGACGTATTAACGGTACCTTATTAAATTCCATTTTCTTCGGTGGCGTTGTTGCTGAAGGTGGAATCGAAACAGTTTCCCAAACCATTAATGGTGAAGTGATTCCGGCTGGCGGTACTGTTACTCCGGTTGTTCCTAATAGCGGTACATATGTAAAGGATCTAGGCGTAACAGATGCTAAAGCAATCCCACTTAAACGTGTAGCATCGGCGCCAGCAACCGGACAATACAGTGTAGATGCGGCAACCGGTGCTTATACATTTGCTGCTGCAGATGCAGGTAAAACGGTATTTATTAACTTCCGTTATTCAGCAATGGTGGCGGGCGCTAAGTCAATCACTGTCTCAAACCTAGATATGGGTTATACGCCAGAGTTTGCCGTTGACCTGCAACGTGACTACAAAGGCAAGTTCATGCACATGAATTTCTTCCGTTGTACCAGTAACAAACTTGGGTTTAGTTCAAAACAGGACGATTACGATATTCCTGAGTTTGAATTCCAGCCTATGGCTGATGACCTTAACCGTGTTTTCAAAATCGATTTATCGGAGTAATGCCAGATGCAATTTAAGCAAGTTGATAACCCGCGTGGCTCAACAATTATTATTGATGGTCAGCCATTTGTATTTGCTCCTTTGTCACTTGGTGCGGTTGAAAAGTTATTGCCAGCTCTTCAAGCATTTAAGCCCGATGATGTGGGTACCGTGATTGATGTTGCGTTTAAGTCGCTTAAGCGAAATTACCCGGATATCACTCGTGATGATGTGGCAGAGATGATTTATATGGATCAACTCACTGAGGTTATGGAAGCTGTAATGTCTGTGTCTGGTCTTAAAGGGAATGATGACAGCGCAGCAGGTGGCTCGGGGGAATAAACTGGGAGGAGCTGTACACGCATTTAGTACTAACGATAGGTAAAGATTACGACTATGTACGTAATGAAATGGACCTGCCTAGATTAAGAGCATTAAGTGCGTATCAGCAAAGTAACCCTCCCGCGCATATTGGAATACAGCGCCTTTGCCGTATTTTGGAAGCATTTATGGGAATTGATGAAACTCCGCAAGCTATCACAGTTTCAGAGGATGACGAGGATGATATGTTGGAAGTTTTGTCGAATTTTCCGCAGGGTGGTTAAGGCTGCCCTGTTTGCATTATTTGTAAGCGTTGGTTAAAGTTTGTTAATTAAACTTTATAAGGATAAATCAATGGCTTTAACAAATTGTAAAGAGTGTGGGGCACAAGTTAGTACTCAAGCTAAAAATTGTCCAAGTTGTGGAGCAAAAGTTAAAAAACGCTCCTTATTAAAATGGATCTTTCTAGGATTTGTTATTCTATTTATTATTGGCATTATTGCTGGTGGTGGAGAGGGATCTTCTTCATCAAGTAGCACTAGAGAATTGTCACCTAAAGAAGATGCATTAAAAAATACTGTACTTGATTATGATTGGTCAAAAGGTGGTTTTGATAGTGTCATGTTGGTTGATTTTAAAATCAAAAATAATAGTAAATATGACATCAAAGATATCACTGTAGAGTGTGAGCACTATTCTAATAGTAAAACAAAGATCGACAGCAATAGCCGAGTAATTTATGAGATTGTTAAAGCTGGTGAAACTAAAACAGTCAAACAATTTAATATGGGATTTATACATTCTCAAGCTGCATCGTCAGGATGTGGAATAACTGACTTAGTTGTAATTCAATAAATATTCTATAGAAAATAACCCCGTTCACACGGGGTTTTTTATTTTTCAAATTTACCTTGCATCGGCAAGGTTTTTTTATGCCTATGAGGTGTGTATGGCAAATAATAACCGTGTCGAGGTGCATGTTGGTGCTAAAACTTCCGAGTTAAAGGAAGGTATGCAAGATGCAGAAAAAATAGTTTCAGATTCCGCCAAGAAGATTGAAAGTACTGGGCATAACATTGATTTTAAGCTTGATCTTTCTAATCTACGGTCAGAGCTAAATGGCTTTGCCTCAAATCTTTCAGATAAATTCAAGACGGTAGGCAATGATATTAAGAGCTCGCTGACTAATGGTCTATCTTTGGTCCGAGGTGGTTTTTTTCTTGGTATTGGCCAAGAGATTGCTAGAAGTGCAGCGGAAGCGGTTGCAGCAATTCCTGATCTTGTATCTGCAGTGGGTAAGGCTTCAAAAGAGTTAGAGATTCAAGCCCGATTAGCAAACTCGAATACTTTGGAATTTCAAGAATGGGCATTTGCTGCCAAAAAAGTAAACGTGGAGCAGGACAAGCTATCGGACATCATGAAAGATGTAAACGATAAGTTTGGTGACTTCATGCAAACTGGTGGTGGTGAAATGGCCGATTTCTTTGAGAAGATCGCGCCAAAAGTCGGTGTCACTGCCCAACAATTTAAAGGCTTATCTGGTCCGCAAATCCTAGAAAAGTACTACCAGACTTTGCAAAAAGCCAATGTTTCACAGGCTGAAATGACTTTCTATATGGAAGCCATTGCGAACGATGCAACATTATTAGCTCCATTATTGGATAACAACGGTCAAAAATTAAAAGAGTATGCTAAACAGGCTCATGATCTAGGCGTAATCATGAGTGATGATGCCATAGCTGCTACCAAAGAATTTAATACGTCCCTTGAGACTGTCCAAACAACACTTCAAGGAGTATTAACCCGAATTGCAGCACAAGCAGCTCCATCCCTGACTGAATTAGCCAATCAATTTTTAACTTTTGCGGTTGATTCTAAGGATGCCATTGATGATTCAATTAAATCGATTATTGGTATTTTTGAAAGCCTATTTAGCATTCTGAGTGAGCAGTTCACAACGATCGGGGCAATCTGGAGTGACTTGACTGGAAGCATTGGAGACGATGCGAATAAACAGATAGGCTTTATGGATGCTATATCTGTAGTACTACGAGCATTAGGTGTAGTAGTTACGGGCTTTCAGGTAGGCGTGCAATCTGCTTTTGCAATCATTCGTGCCGTTGTTGTTACGGTCTGCCAAGCATTAATTATTGCATTTAATGGCCTTATGGCTGGCTTTGATATGGTTCGTAGCACTATCCAGTACGGCTTGGATGTTCTACAAGTTAAGTTTCAAACATTTGGTAGCGTTGTAAATAATATCCTCCATTTTAACTTCTCAGGTGCAAAAGCTGCATGGGAGGGTGGTTTATCTCAGCTTGGTAGTATTACTGATCGATACACTAATCAAATGAAGGGCCGCATGGCAGACCTGAAAAACTCTTGGAATGCGGGAGCGACAACTGCAGCCAATTCACTTGTCACAGCAGGAAAGCGAATTCTTGAGGTTACTACAGCGGGTAATCAGAAGATTACCAACTATGTGTTTAAGGATCCGACCAAACCAGTCGAGCCGCCAAAACCACCTAAGCTTGGCTTAGGAACTGCACCACCTAATACAAAATTAGGTATAGGTACTGGTGAAAAAGACGAGAAAGGCGGTTCTAAATCATCAGCTAAATCTAAGGCTGAGCAGGAAGCTAAAGAGCGTCAGCGCCAAGCTGAACAAGCAGCTAAAGCACTTGCCGATATTCGGTATAAATATGCATCCGAAGAAAAGAAAGTCGCTTTAGATCTGCAAAAGGCATTAGATGAGATTGAAAAATCCAAGATGACTGCCGATGAAAAAGCAGCTGCAAAAGTCAAAGCCGAAAAGGATGCTTCAGACAAGATCATTGCTATTCGTTTAAAAGAGTTTGAGGAATACAAAAAAGCTCGTGAAGAACAAATAGACAATTATCAACAGCAAGCACAACGACTTTATGAAATCGAAGCTGCACGGATCCAAGCTGAATATGATGCCAAGAAAATTTCAAATGTCCGTAAAGTTCAGTTGGAAAAACAGCTAGAAGATCAGTTACGCGAAATTAAGCGGCAAGGTCTTTTAGAGCGTTTAGCACTTGAGAATGAGCAAACCGGTATTACTGGCAAACAGGGCAATCAAAACCAAATCACAAACAACATTTCTGATTTAGAGACAGACCAGAAAGTTGCTGACACTAAGTCTATGGGCTTAATCAGTGATGCGGAAATGAAAGACTTTGAGGCTAAGTTCGGTGGGTTTACTTCTCGTCTTTCTAACCTTTGGGATCAGGGCATTCAGTCTCTTATGAATGGTACCCTCACTTGGAGTAACGCAACTAAAGCAGTTCTTGCTGATATGGGGGCATTTGCCTTGCAAACAGCTACTAAAGAGTTGCAAGACTGGTTAAAAATCCAAGCTATTAAATTGGCGCGTAAACTTGGCTTTGTTGGTGCTGAAACAGCAGCAGAAGCTTCTGGCCAAGCTGCTCAAACAGGGGCAACCATTGCAGGTGAAGCAACACGTACCAGCGTTACTGCAGCAGGTGGTTTAGCACGTTTAGGCTTAAAAGCAGCTGAAGCTATCAAAGGCATCATGATGTCTGCATGGGAAGCAATGGCCGGAGCTTTTAAAGCCATGGTTGCAATTCCGTATGTCGGTCCAATTTTAGCCGTTGGTGCTGGTGCGGCTGCTTTTGGTTTGGTTGCTGGTCTTGCGGGCAAGATTAAATCTGCTCGAGGCGGTTACGACATTCCATCCGGTGTGAATCCAGTTACCCAGCTTCATGAAGATGAAATGGTTCTACCTTCACAACACGCGAATACAATCCGTGAAATGGGTAAAGCCTTGCGTAATGGGGCAAGTTTTGGAGCAGCTGCTGCCGCTGAAGGTGGAGGTGCAGGAGCAACCATTAATATTAGTGCAATTGATGCCAAGAGTATTCAGCGTCTCTTGAAGAGCAATGGCCGTGCAGTTGCTAGTGGTTTGCAAAGTTATGCCCGTGGATTCGGTAAAAACGGTAAATAAGGAGGATTCATGTCAGACGTATTGTTTCCTGAACTGCCGGGTTTAGAGTGGGATCTCACCAAAACCCCGATGTTCAATACCAAGATCATGCAGTCCGTAAACGGCCGCGAGCTACGGGCCAGTTATCAGGCGGTACCCAAGTATCAAATCAGCATGTCCTTTGCCTTTCTTCGTGAAAGCAAAGGACGCAAGGAATTACAGCAGCTTGAGGGGTTTTTTCTTGAACGCCGTGGCTCATTTGATTCATTTCTTTTCAAGATGCCTGAAGACTGTGAGTTTAAGTGCACTTTTACTGGTGATGGTGAAACTACAAATTTTCAGCTACATAAGCAGATGTATACATCACAAATACCGTTAGCACATACACAAGAATTTGAATCAGAAGATCCACTGATGTGGGCAGATGATTTAGATCAACCGATGTGGACTGATTTGGATGAGCGAATGTGGGAAACTCAATACAGCATCAGTAAAAATGGATTTATAACCTTGCCAGTGCCACTGGCAGAAGGCGATACGCTGACGGTATCAGGCACATATTACTATCGTTGTCGATTTGCTGACGATGAACAGCAATACACCAACTTTATGAGCAAGTTATGGAAAGCCAATAAGGTTGAGCTGATCGGATCTTTGGGAAATAAAGTATGAGAGCAGCTTCTGCAAAACTAATTGCGTTACTTGATGCTGATCAGTTTGTGATGGCCGATCTATATACGATCACTACCGTTCAAAACGACGTATATCGATACACCAATTATGATTTTGATCTCATTGTTGGGGGTGAACTTTATCGCTCAGATGGCCCTATCATTAGCCGGGATGGCATCACATTATCGTTGGGTGTAGAAGTGGATAACTTATCTATAACAATTGATGTTACGGATGAAGAAACTTTTGAAAGTTTGCGTATTGTTCAGGCTTTTCATAATGGACAAATGGATGGTGCACGTTTCAAGCTTGAACGTATTTTTATGGATGCATCCACACCAACGGATACCAGTGCGGGAACAATCAAGTTGTTTGAAGGCCGAATTATTGAACCTGAGTTTGATCGCAATACGATACAGGCCAGTGTTGCATCAGATTTGGATGAATTGAACGTGCAGATGCCGCGTAATCTATACCAGCCGAGCTGCAGTAATACACTGTTTGATCACGCGTGTGGTTTGAATCGTGAAAATTATGCGCTTGAAACTACGATTGCTGCTGGCAGTACTGCATCGCGGATCCTGTGTGATATCAACCAGCCGCAGGGGTGGTTTACCCAAGGCGTGATCGAGTTTTTAGAAGGCGGTAACAAGGGCCTTAAGCGAACCATCCGTTTGCATGAGCTTGATGTCCTGCTGCTGACTTTGCCACTACTTGAATATCCTGAGGTGGGGCAGAGAATCAAGGTTTATCCGGGTTGCGACAAGCGTCTGGAAACTTGCCAGAACCGCTTCAATAACTTTGCTCGGTTCCGTGGTGCGCCGTTTATTCCGATTCCAGAAACATCCGTTTAACTAGATTTTAAATTTAATCCGCCCACTCATATCGAGTGGGTTTTTTTATGGGGTAAGAAAATGCCTTTACCAAATATTTTAGAGTTTATCGGTAACAGCGTGACTCAGGCAGGTTTTAAAACTGCGCTAGAAAAATTATTAATCTACTTAAATGTTGAAGGTGCGACCAAAGCTGAATTGAATGCAGCAGTAACGCCAAAAGCTGATAAAACGTATGTTGATAATGCGTTGAGTGAATTCCAAGTAGGGGCAACTAAATTTTATGCAACACTTGCGGAAGCAAATGCAGACATTGCGAATATTATGCCCAAACTTACAACTGATACTGTTAAAGACTTGGTTAATATTGGTGAAGTTGCTAATGGTGGGACTTGGTATAAAGCCAGTAGTTCTGCAACAAGCTTAACGAAAAGTCCTTATGATTCATTAAAGCAATCAAAAGACTATACAGATCAGTTATTTAAAAAATACTTTAATGTCGTTACGAATGATCCTGAGTTTTTATTAGTGATTACTGATAATGCTGGCAATCGATTACTTGCGATTGATCGATCAGGCTATACGCATTTAAATTTAACACAAGAGTATACTGATACTGTTAAACCAAACGATACGACTTATCAGAGTTTAGTTTCTCTCTTGAGCTTGCTGGGTAACGTTACTACAGATCCTGAAAATTTGTTTGTCGTATCCGATGCTTCTAAAAATACGCTACTTAAAATCGGCCGTGATGGCATGATCAGTGGTAATTTTAATATCGGCTATAGTGACTTATTAAATACACCACAGGCGCCTTTACAACTCGGCTTAGAAGATTCGAGCGGCGTTTCAAACCCGTACCTGTTTAAAATATCTGATTATTCAGGGAATATTTTATTTGCGATTTTTAAAGATGGGACTGTTGATATCCCGTATCTATCAAGCTCAAATCTTCAAGTAGACACTATCAATTCAGTGTTAAGTATTTTAGAACAAAATACTACAGCTAAATTGACAACAAAGACTAAAGTAAATGTCACGCATCAGGGATATATGCGTCTCAAAGTCGAAGCTTTGAATTTTCCAACAGATACGACTGGTCAAGTAGGCACTAAAGGAGCCGTATTATTTTGCAACCCCACTGAGACTGAGCAATATCTCAAATGTAACGTAGAGATGTTCGTGCAAGGTGCAAGCTCTGCAAATGACTTCAAAAAGGGTTATACGTTCGATTTATATAATTCAAATGGCGAGGAATTAGGTGTCAAATTTGGTGACATGATTTCTTCAAGTAGTTTTCATTTGAAAGCGTTTTATCGAGATCCAACACATACACGGGACCAAGCGGGATACCGCCTCTGGAAAAGCTTAGTTGAGACGCTGGATTACCCATACTGCAAAATAAACAATTCTATTTATGCGCAATCAACAACTCGTAGCGATAAAGCAGAATTTACTTTTGATGCGAAATACTATCCCCATGGTTTTCCCGTTGAAATTTATTTGAATGATACTTTTCACGGTCTATATACACTTCGTTTGAAAAAAACGCGTGAAAACTATGCATTAAATAATGCTGATTTAAATCACATCTTTTTAGACAACGCTGAATATAGAGCCCGATTAAATGCTTCATTTAATTATACGCAATGGGAAATCAAATCACCAAAGATGAAGGGTTACAGTGACCAAGGCCCTATCCCATCTGCTTTCCCGACAGTTCAAGCAGCGATTGATAGCCTTTTTAATTTCACCAAAGGTTTATCCGCAAATTATGCCAATCATGCAACTGTTTTAAATCTGCCTCATTGGGTGCTTTTCTACATCCTCGCCGAACTCACAGGACACTGGGACATTGATGGTAATAACTACAATCTCTTTACTTGGGATGGTGTGCATTGGTCAATCTTACCGTATGACATGGATCTGACACTGAACTGGTATAGGAATTCTGGCGCCACGCAAAATGGGTTTCTGATTAATGTAGATATTTGGCAGACGTTTAGAACGGTTTACTCGAATGAAATCAAAGCGATGTGGACTAAATTCAGAAACGAGAAAAGTTTAACCATAGAAAAAGTGGTTAATACCTACAGAACTGTTGCAAAGGATATTCCACGAGAGGTCTATGTCGCTGATAAAGCGAAATGGGGCCTAGCTACAGATTTCACTGGTAATGATTACCCGAACATCGAGCAGATTTATCGTTACATCGCTGCACGTATAGCTTATTTAGATTCACAATGGTTAGTATAGGAGCAACTTAAATGGGTCAAACATTCAATATAACGACGCCCGACAGTGTCGACACAACCAAACGAGTATTTCCGCAAACTGGTGTCTCTAACTTGAAAGTCATCAAAAACGGTGAATATAAAAAAGTAGGGCTTTGGATTAACGGAACTACAGTCATCGCCAGCCGTCCGCTTAAAATTGTAGGTGGTAAGTTTACAGGACTTTTAAGTACTGGTGTGGTTCAGAATGTCGTACCTACTGTGATTCCAGCGATCGATTCAACAACCGTGACGTTACCAAATTCGACATGGAATTATCTCGAAGTCACAATTGATGATAATAAACCATTCGCATTTATAACGATGGACTATTTCGTTGGGGATATTTGTGTTGCAGGCGGTACGGAGGATACCGAAGCCTTAATCGATTATTCAAGTCGTCCTTATTTTGTTGGCAGTCTAAACGGAATGTTCTCAAATAACCGAAAGGTCAGATATGATTTGACAAAATGGAACGTTAATCCAGTCACAAATATGCAAGCTACGTTCTTTAATAATATTAAGTTTAATCAAGAAATCGGTAATTGGGATGTGTCGAACACAAACATGTTCAGACAGACTTTCTCAGGAGCGACTTCATTCAATAAACCGCTGTCGAACTGGAACGTTTCAAAATCTACTAATTTCTTTGGAATGTTCGCAGGTGCCACATCGTTTAATCAAGATATTAATTCTTGGAATGTTGCAACAGCTACAGATTTCTCAGCGATGTTCCAAAATGCGATATCGTTCAATAAACCGCTGTCGAACTGGAACATGTCCAAGGCTGTTTTGACGACAAACATGTTTCTCGGAGCAAGTAATTTCAACCAAGATATTGGGTCTTGGAATGTTTCGAATGTTTCAAATATGTCAAAAATGTTCGAAAGTGCGTCGGCATTCAATCAAGACTTAAACAATTGGAACGTTGGTAATGTGAGTGATTTCACAAGCATGTTTAAAAATGCTAAATCATTTAATAAACCCGTTTCAAACTGGAATATGTCTAAAGCGACATCGATTAACGGAATATTCTTCGGGGCATTACCATTCGATCAAGATGTAAATACTTGGAATCTGTCAAGTTGTACATCGTTCGGGTCTGTGTTCAGAGAGACTTCATTCAATAGACCATTGTCTAATTGGGATGTCTCGAAAGGAACGGAATTTGGCGGAATGTTCTGGTTGAACTCTAAGTTTAATCAACCACTGTCAATGTGGAATATGTCATCTGCCGTAAATATGATTTCTATGTTCCAACAAGCGACAGCATTCAATCAGGACATTAGCAACTGGAACATATCTAAAGTCCTAGACATGAGCAATATGTTCAATGGTGCGACTTCATATAATCAAGACTTATCTGCGTGGTGTGCGAAGTTCAATATCAACGTAAATTTAACATCGTTTTTAGATAACAGCGGGATGTCAGCAGCGAACTACAGTGCATTTTTGAACGCATTGTGGGCAGATATTGGTACAACTCGTCAAGGCGCATGGATTGCTCGCACAACTGCAAAAATTCTAGGTGCAGCAAATTTAAAATACAATTCAACAGCGGCAGCGGCTCGTGCGAGTTTAATTGCAAACGGTTGGACAATTACAGATGGAGGGCAAGCGGCATGAGCGATTACACAATAGAAAACGGTCAATATTTTAAAGTCACTGATAAAGATACTAACGACTTAATCGGTATCTTTGAAGTGTCAGACGGTAATGTACTATCGACAATTCATACTGTTGAAGCTGTGAGCGAAGAAGAATATTTAATCTATGTTGCTTCAAAAGAAGCTGAGCTTGATCAAATCGAGTAGGTATAAATTTGTTTTAATCATAAGCCCCAACTCGGGGTTTTTTATTGCAAAAATTTAGGTGAGTCTATGCAGAAAAATGATCTTGCCGTTGCTGAAGCCCTGACTTGGCTCGGTACCCCATATCACCACCAGGGCCGTGTAAAAGGCGTGGGTGTGGATTGCGGTACGCTGATCTGTGAAGTCTACGAAAAAGTTGGACTCATGGACCATTTAGATCCGCGCCCGTATCCACCAGATTGGCACATGCATCAGATGGGTGAGCGATATCTTGAGCATATCCGGAGTGTCTGCTTTGAAGTGGACGGGCCACCAGAGCCAGGAGATATTGTGCTTTATAAAATTGGCAAATGCGTCAGCCATGGTGCAATTGTCGTTGAATGGCCAACGATCATTCATTCATATATCCATCTGGGAGTCATTCTTCAAGATGGTACCAAAGGAAGTTTAGCCCGGCGAATCGCCGGGTTTTTTCGTATGAAGAGGCTGAAAAAATAATGGGTGGTATCTTTGGCAGTACAACAATCAGTACATCAGACAACCGCATCAACTCTATGCGTGTTCAGCAATCTGCATATGGACTATGCCAGCCACTGGTCTATGGCAAAAACCGGTTGGCTGCGAATATGTTCTGGTATGGCGATTTCTCATCGACTGCGCATACCACAACAACCAAGTCGGGAGGTAAGGGCGGTAAAACGAAAACAAGTAATACAACGTATACATACAGTGCATCGTTAATGCTGGGGTTATGCGAAACCAAAATACGTGACATTGGCAATATCTGGCGAGATAAGGAGCAGATTGTTCCAAAAACTGAAGGCGGTGTGCAGCTCAAGCCAATTGACCAGCTCGGATTTGAACTCTTTGACGGTGACCAGAATCAGGTCTGGGGTTATCTGGCATCCATGCACCCTGATCAGGCAGTACATTACCCATTTTTGGGCTATATCGCCTGCGCTAATTATGATTTGGGTGGCAGCGCATCATTATCAAATCATAATTTTGAAGTGATTAGCGACATTACGTTCTCAGATACGATTCATGATGCAAATCCGGCCGACGTTGTTGAAGATCTAATTAGTCATCCACGCTACGGTGCTGCACCTAACTTAAACATGGCAGATCTGTCAGAGTTTCGACGTTACTGTACAGCAACCGGCTTATTTATCAGCCCTGCACTGACAGAACAACGTGCCGCTCATGAAATCATTAATGAAATTGTTGAGGCGGTAAATTGTGCAATCGTACCCAGCCCGGATGGTTTAAAAATTCGCTCATATGGTGACACTGCGGTATCTGGAAATGGAGTCACGTTTACACCGGATCTGACACCAGCCTATCATTTAACAGATGATGACTTCATTGGTGATGATCAGCCCGTTCGCGTGAAGCGTAGCCGTGATACAGATGCGTTTAATCATTGTCAGATTGAGTACGTGAATCGCTTCAATCAGTACAACACTGAAACCGTTGAGGCCAAGGATCAGGCCAATATTGAAATGTTTGGACTACGTACCCAAGATCCAGTGAAGTACGACTTTTTCTGTGAGCCGAAGATTGCCCGACATGCTGTGCAATTATTGCTGCAGCGCAAACTTTACGTGCGCAATGAGTATGAGTTTGATCTTGGCTGGAAGTACTGCCGACTCGAGCCGATGGATATCGTGACGCTGACAGATGAGTCTTTGGGTTTAGATCGCTTTCCCGTGCGTATCACGCGTATCGAGGAGGATCAGGACGGATTACTCACAGTGACTGCAGAAGAACTGGCCTTAGGTTCACGCTCAGCCGTTGAATACGACTTACAGGCATCAAACGGATATCAGGGGGGTAACGAGGAACCAGGTAATGTTAATGCGCCGGTAATCTTTGAACCGCCGCTCGATCTGACGGATGGTAAAAATCAGGTATGGGTAGCAGCATCAGGCGGAAGTAACTGGGGCGGCTGTAATGTCTGGGCGAGTCTAGACAATACAACGTATGAAATGATTGGAACAATTTACGGATCTGCGCGCTATGGCCAGTTGGTTACTGCAATTAATGCCAGCACCTCATCTATGCAAGTGCAGCTAAATACATCAAGTCAGATTTTTAGTGGGACGTCTGAAGATGCTCAGGTGAATACAACGCTCTGTAGAGTCGGTGATGAATATGTCAGCTATGTCGAAGCAACCTTAAACGGATCTGGCTTGTATACGCTTGGTGGTGTGTTACGTGGACGGTTTGATGATGCTTTAGCGCATAATGCCGGTGAATCCTTTGTTCGAATAGATAAAGCGATCTTTCAGCATGAATTCAATTCGAATCTGATTGATAAAACCATCTATCTCAAATTCACCAGCTTCAATGGTCTGCAGCAGAAAGAACAAACTTTAGATGAAGTCACAGCTTATAGCCATACTTTAAATGGTGGGCGTCCATCTGGTGTGAAGGGTTTATCACTGCAGTCGCCATTTGTTGGAATGTCATTTAAAGTGCAGTGGCAACCTGCATATGGTGCGGAAAGTTATGTGGTGCAAATCTTATCTGGTAGTCAATTACTCAGAACTGTTGAAACAACCAGTACTGATTATAGTTATTCCATGGACGAGGCTAAGGTAGATGGAATACAGAGAAACTATACCGTTCGTGTTGCCAGTAAAACAGCCAACAGTACAAGTACTTTTACAGATCTGAATATCAGCAACCCAGTGCCACCGATCTTGACTAACGTCTATACATCAACTACATCCAACTCAATCACGGTGACATGGATACCAAGTGAAGTACCAGACTTGAAAGATTACCAAGTGTGGATCAGTAAAAATGCCAGCTTTGATCCGGAAACGCTGGCAGCGAGTTGGACCGGTACCGAGAATGCCTGCACAATTGGAAATCTGGATTCGACCACAACCTATTACATTCGGGTTGCGGCGCGTGATGTCTGGAAACCTACATCATGGAACTACTCGGCGAGAGTGACACAGGCGACTTTAGAAGTTTGATTTTAACTAAAACACGGCACCCAAATGGGTGCTTTTTTATTGCCTAATTCTGGAGTAAAAGGCATGGAACCAGTTTCTACAAGCGGTTTTACAGCACTATTAAAATTTTATGGGGTTGCAATTGTGGTGGCTTTAGCGGTCGGCTTGGTTGCAGCAGTTGTATTAATGACACGTATGCCACGTTCACCACAAGAGTGGGCTGTAGGTTTGATCTGTACGGTTGTATCAAGCCTTGCTGGCGGTTCATTCATTATCGTGAAGTGGGGGCTTCATGAATGGGTTACTGATATATGGGGGATGATTGCACTTGGTGGATTCTTCTTTGTTTGTGGTTTACCCGGTTGGGCTTTAGTCCGCTGGATCTTTAACTTCATTAACAAACAGGAAGGTAAGACCATTATTGAGGTACTTAAAGAAGTTAAGAAAGCCAAAAACGATATTTCAAACAGTTAATGCCGCCTTCGGGCGGTTTTTTATTACCTAAGGAAAAGTTAAATGAACATTGAACAATATCTTGACGAACTCATTAAGCGTGAAGGCGGGTATGTAAATAATCCCGCAGATCGGGGTGGTGCAACCAAATACGGTATTACTCAATCTGTAGCTCGTGAAAACGGCTATAGAGGCAATATGAAAGATTTACCTCTTGATGTGGCCAAAGTAATTTATCGGAAACAGTACTGGATAGAACCACGTTTTGATCAGGTGAATAATCTTAGCTCTGCTGTAGCTGAAGAACTTTTAGATACTGGTGTGAACTGTGGTATCAACTTTGCAAAACCACTTTTACAGCGTGCTTTGAACTTGCTTAACAACCAAGGTAAAGCTGGGTACGCCGATTTGAAGGTTGATGGTGTTTATGGTTCTAACACTTTAGGAGCTTTAAAAACCTATCTAGCCAAACGTGGGAAAGAAGGTGAGAAGGTTCTAGTGCGAGTGCTCAACATTATGCAAGGCCAGCGTTACATTGAAATCTGTGAGCGTAATCCAAAGCAGGAGCAGTTTTTCTATGGCTGGATCGCAAATCGGATTGTTATATGAAAGTCTTTCATTGCAAACGCTCAAGGATAGCTTCCGTAATTACCTTGCTGTGCATTCTATTTTCAGGATGCACAGCACACTCGATCAAAAACAATATTCGAGTAAGTATCTGCGTACAGTGCGTTGTTAATTAGCATTTTGTACCAACTACCCAAGGTTGGCCAACTTGTCTGCAGAATCTGGCCAACATTTTTTAAAATAATAAGTTATTGAAAAAAATAAAAATGTTAAAACTGGTATTAAATTTTTTGATTGGCCTTTTATTACATGTATTCAAAATTTAATAAATATCTATTTTAAAAGGCCGTTTTTAGCTTCAAATTGATGTCGGTCTTGAATTGCTTGCATATTTTGTTTTTGAAATGACTCATCATAAGTTATTGTGGTTAACAATAATTCTTTACTTCTTCCAATAAATACATTCCCAGAGTTTCTAGTCCATTCTTCATCTTTAGTTAAACGTATATGCACAACTAAGCCATCGAAGTAGAATCGCACGATTTTAAAAGCTTGCTCAGGACCTTGTCCATAAATAGGTTCAACAGTGAAGTCTTCTATTAAAGGTGTGTGATTATGTATTTTCCCTTTAGTTGACAATTGTACAAGTAAGATTGGAAAGTAAAAATATTGCCCCGCATCTCGGTTTATCAACATTTGTTTTAAGTTTGCTATATCGTCTTCAGGTAAGGATATTTCATTGAATCCAACTCTTTTTGAAGCACATGAGCGCCATAATAAACTTAAAAAAAATAATCTTAATGATTTATGATCTACTTCATCAAGTTTACGGATTCCATAACTATCATTCATTTTTATTAATAAATCATCTGGCAACTCATTTTCGTTCCAACTACTCCAAATCAATTTGTGTTTCCGTAATTCTATTATTGCTGCAGTATCGAACTCTGTAAGTATATCTTCTCCACTTTGAGTTACTATTTCCGAATCATACCAACTTGAATTAGCTTTTTTTGCTCTATAGCCTTCGCCTATTTCTCTCATAACCTTCCCCTTTATTTCTGGTTTTGTTAAAGCTTGAGGGATTAAGTGAGCTTTAATAAATTGGCCATATTCTCCAGTTAGCTTACATAAACCACTTTTTTTCATATTTCTATTTCCTACAAGTATTTTTAATAAAATTACCAATAATTAAATTAAACTAATTTGCACCATGTACGGCAGTCAAGTCAGTTTAACCGAAAACTCCTAAATTTAAGCTTATAAAAAAGTCAGTTAAGTCATTGTTTTTTATATAAAATAACATCAATTCGTGTGTTTGCGTAAAAGCCCTCTAAGGAGGGCATTTAAAGTTATTTTATTATTTGAATTCTTTTTGTTTCTTCAATTTTAACAATCTTAAGGCTATTATTTTTTTCATTCACTAAAAGGAAGCTATCTGAAAACTTGTCCAAAATGTACCATTTTTCTGTTTCTTTTTCTTTCAATTCTACTAAAGCTAAATTTTCACCTGGTGAATTTTTATTAGAGTTTAAACCATAGAATAATGGTGCTATACATAATAAAACTACAAATAGGAAAATTTCGTGGGTTGTATCTTGTTCAACGTTTTTTAAAAGAAAACCTATCAGGCCAATAACTATTGCAAATATGCTTGTCACTGGAATTGTAAAAGCTCCTGTGTAAATCCAAACGCTGATATAAGGATATATCGTTAAAGAAAGGATTGATGTAATTATTGCTGAAAATGCTTCTTCATAAATTATCCCTGTAAAAATCATGATATACAGCAAAATTAGTTCTAAATTTCCAACCATCAACTCTATTGGAGAAAAAAGGGATAAAGTCCAGTTTCCGTAATTTGTTAAAAAACCAAACTTATAGCTTGTCTGTACTATAAAATTGATAGTTATAAATAAAGTAACCATTTCTGGTATTGAGTTAGTGTTTTTAATTTTATCAATAATCATATAAGTAAGGCTTTAAATTAATAATTTATATTATTTTACTAAATTTAAAAAAATAAAGTTAAATTTAAAAACAGTGCAAATATTTGCTCAAAATAAGTAAGTTTAATTAAAAATGAGCAAATTTTTTCTCATTTCATTATAAGTGGCAGCTCATCCCATCGAAACGGATTTCTACTTAATTTATCCCGTGACATCGACCAATTACGACATGGCATATAACATGGACCAACGCCTAGTTTTTTCTTTCCAAATTTGTTGTGCACGTTATCTAGTGCTTTCATTAATTGCTCTTTCTTTTCTATGGTTTCAAAGTCTGTGAGCAGGTCATAGGTATGGCCAGCCTTAGGTTCTAATCCTGTTAATATGACACCGCATTTTTTATATTTAATACCTTCTTTATAAATATGAGAAACCATTTTTGTTGCGGCTTTTACGAAAT
>ERZ501024.68-NODE-68-length-47156-cov-88.632980_pt1 | contig 47156 bp, 42 predicted proteins | sample MGYA00248893_ERZ501024 | MGnify/ENA primary metagenome ERZ501024 (study PRJEB25958, sample SAMN03398501) | human skin metagenome | study: EMG produced TPA metagenomics assembly of the Human Skin Microbiome Metagenome (human skin metagenome) data set. | reverse complement strand
TTTGAAAATTATATCGCTGAAAAACCCTTTACAGATAGGTTTGTGCAACAAAGCCCTCGTGACTAGAAACTACTGAGCGGCGGTGTATATTGATATTGTCGTATAAACTGCGATACGGTAGCACTATCATACGGATAATTAAATACTTTTTTATATATCCTCATTAATAGGCATGGTCGATTATTAACATGAATAGGCTAAACTAATTAAAAGATATCTCTTAAAAGAGGAGTCTTTCATAAAGAAATCTTCTATTGACATAAAGATGACTTACTCTGAAATTTTAAATAACTTTCTAAGATATTAACCCTATATGGTTACATATAACTTATTTTTTAGTTTAAGTAAGTTTTGATATTATTGTATTGAAAATTAGAGCAGGAACTATAATGACAAGTCCTATTTTTTTACAAGACCTTCCTATTGAACAATTAGAAAAGCTTTCAAAAAATGATATTCAAAAGATTTCTAATGCTGAAAAACTCTATTGGGATAATAAACCTCATATTATTTACTACGTGGCTGTACATGGTGCTAAAACTCAGAACGATGGTTTAGTTAATGTATCTTCTACTAATACAAAAATTAAAGGATTATCTATTGCCCGTGTTGGAGATGAAGTTATTTATGCAGATGGCACAACCTCCAAAATCATCTCTGGTGCTGGTACAGCATGTATTGTTGATGGATCACCGGTAGCTCTAGTGGGCAGTCGATTAGAAAATGGGGATGAAATTATTGAGATTCCGAATAATACTATTGCGATTAGAATTTACAAAGATCAGGCCTTACCTCAAAACTTTTTGAGTCATGACTAATTTTTAAGGGGTAGGCTATGGCTAAAGGTTTTGCGATTCACAACGCTATTACTGATCATGGTGGAGTTGTTCCATCTACACAATCGAGAAGTTCTCAGATGGGAAACTTGTTTGTTAGAGCTGGTGATGGTCATATGTGCCCTAAATGCAGGTGTTGGTCAGTAGTTATTAAAAGTCATGACCATGTGATTTTTGATGGTAAACCAGTAGCATATGTGGGTGATAAATTATCATGTGGTGCAACGATTCAACCACAACAGTCTCATGTTGTAGGAGAGAGTGGTAGTCCTTATTCTGGAAAGGACAACCAAAAAGATTCATCTATTAATAAAAAATTTGATGAGCAAGTTCAAGTAGAAATCAATAACAGTTTTTCAGAGCTTTTTGCAGGATTAGGCTATAGACTTAAAGTTGGAGAAAAGGTCATTGAGGGAACTTTAGATTCTAATGGCAAAACAGAAAGATTTGAAACTCAGAATGCTGCACAGGTTTCTGAATTTGAAATCTTTTTTAAAGACAAAATTAAATATTTCTCAGATTTAGATGGAGAAGAGTAAAATGGGCTTTAGTATTCTTGAAAATAATTTAGATAAAATAATTACTAATAATAAGAAAGATAGCTTAGCCAAATTGAAATTAAGGACGAGAACTTTAACAGCAGGGGAAATTGAGTTATGCCAATTAGTCTATAAAAATACAATAGATTATTCTAAAGTTACAATTATAGAAGGTAGTTTTTTTCCATTTGATTTACAGAATGAAGATACTTTTGTGACTCCAAATGGACATATTTTCATTCCAACCAAACATTTTTTATTGGATTATAGTAAGGAAGATATAAGCTATAAACATTTATTTATTCACGAAATGGGGCATGTTTGGCAACATCAAAGAAAGAATAGAGTACTTATAAGTGCGGGAATAGCACAGGCATGTACAGTTTTTAAGGACCCATATAAATATAATATACATAATGCCGACACTGTGGCTGACTATGTCAGATATAAGAGTAATAAGAAATTTGTAAATTACAACCTAGAGTCACAAGCAGAAATTTTTGCAGATTACTGGGCATTAAAAACAAATAATTTACAGGCTATTAGTAGAAAAAACTTAATCAATATAGATAGAAATAACTTACAGGCTACAATAGCAGTCTATGAAGCAAAAATAAGAGAAGTAATTAAGTAGATCGATATGAAAGAGAAAAAAATTGTTGGATATGTCTTAGTAACATTATTTTTAATTTCAATTATTTTTATGCTCAATAAAAATAAGAATGAAGAATTTAAAATAAGCTTGATACATGATAGCTTAGTTATCAATTTCCCAAATAAAATCTTTGTTAAAAATTATGCAATTAAAGATTTTGAAAAAGATAATTTTTCAACTCCAAATGGACCAACAGAGTATAGAAAAGTATTAGAAAACTCATACTACAAAGAAGTTGATCATATAAAAATAGAAAATATTTCAAAATACAACATTATACCAGATCATGCTTATTTTTATGTTATGACTCAAGAAAATGATCATGATTTAAATGCTAGACTAAAATCTCTAGGTTTCTGTATAAAAGGAAATAGTGTGCTATTACAAAGTAGCCGAGAGAAGGATTCAGATTTTATAGAAAAATGTCATGCTAAAGATAAATAAAATTTTAACCCTGATAGTAATCATTTATTATTAACAAGATAAAATTTTAATGAAACTATTATATTTATTACTTTTTATTAGTAGTACTGTTAACGCCTCTCCATATGCCACCCTATATGTAAAAATTAAAGACAATGATGTCTGTGTATTTACAAAAGGAGATTACGATAAAACACCGGATGACAAAACTTTGATTTACATGGGAAAAGTGGATGGAATTAATACTTTTCATGATTCTTATTCAAAGACTTATTTGAATCTTAAAATGCCTATTATTGAAGAGAACTGTATTAAAATTAATAAATCAGAGTTTAAAGAGAATTTGCCCTATTCGATTTGGCTTGAAACTGATCAAGAGTATAATCAACGAATATGTGTAAATCAAAATTCCGAAGGAAAAACTGTATTATTAGATGCTAAAGCAGATCTAGAAAAAGGTACATATTGTGGCACAAACCAATATGATTACTCTAGCAATAGCCTTTGGACTAAATTAAAAAAACTTTATTATTGGTTAGTTAGCTTATTTTAGAGCTTTAAAATTCAAAGTATTTTATATGAAATCACTTAATAAGTTTCTTATTTTATTTATTCCTTTTCTAGTTATGGGTTGTACAAGCTATAACAGAACAAGAACCGATATTGTTATTTATAAAAATGAAGGAAATCTCTATTTCTCATTCCCGATAGATAAAAAAGTTTTGGTATATCATTATGAAATTAATGACTATGAAAACTTTGAATCAGATGGTATGACTTACAAACGACTATTTGTTTCTCAAGAAATTGACAAAGAAATGAAAGAGATTATTTTGGAGAACTATAAATCAAATGAAATTGTAGAAAAACATGCTTACTATATGTTGCTAGGAGAACAAGGATTAAATAACACTAGTGTTGGATTCACTACTATAGGTTTTTGTTTGTATAAAGATAAGGTTCTTACCGAACAGAAAAGTGAGAACACTAATACATTTATTCAAAAATGCCATGATTTATAATGCTGTAAATAAAACTACGCAGATGCTTAACCTCAGACCTAGTAGTGGGGGGATTACATTAAAAGTACTTTGCATTAAATTATTGTATTTACTGATTTTTATGAGTGGTTCTGTTAGTGCTTCTCCCAGTTCAACATTATATGTAAAAATTAAAAACAATAATGTGTGTGTATTTACAAAAGGGGGTTATGATAAAGCATATGGAAACCAGACTTTAATTTATATGGGTAAAGTAGATGGAATTAATGCTTTTCACTCTTCATATTCAAAAACTTATTTGAATCTTAAAATGCCTATTATTGAAGAAAACTGTATTAAAATTAAATCTTCTGAATTTAAAGAGCCTTTTCCATATGATGTTGTTCTTGAAACAGACCAATCATATACACAAAGAATTTGCGCAAATAAGACTTCAGAAGGTCACATAACATTATTAGAAGCTGAAGCAGACCTTGATAAAGGTATATATTGTGGCATTAATCAATATGATTACTCTAGTAATGGCCTTTGGACTAAATTAAAAAATCTCTTTTATTGGGTAATTAATTTTTTAAATTAAAACACTTAAAGAGATCATAGATGATTTTGGATACTATATATGTATTCAGTTATAGCTCTTCATTTCCACAAGTGAAGAGTTTTTTATTCTATAGTCTGACACACAATTGATCGAATCTAGTTCATTTCGAGTAGTCGAAATGGGAGAAAGATACAATTGAACCAAACTCTCTTATAAGCAGGCCCCCGTGCCACAACAGAACTTTAATTTTTTGCGCTGATTTAAAGTCATTTACCATTGCGACACAGAGATAAGGGAGCTAAGCCAAATGCTTAGCCCATGTCTTCTTTATCGCACCGCCGCATCACGCTAAAAAAAGTAGGGGCAAAGTCCTGTGGGAGAGCAGGACTTTGCAAACTGACATGTTCTAGACGTTGCATGAGCTTAGGCGAATACACTTGTTCAAGCCGTTGGTAAATACAGTTGCAACTGGCTTGGCTGTGCCCACCAGACAGGCAAATTTTTTCAAAATCCTGTTGAGTGTGGAGGTCACAACCCGAAACACTGTAATCACCGATCACAAGGCCTAAAACCAAAATAGTTTTATAAAATTTCATATTATTCTCGTAATGATTGGGGATATATCAATGAGAAAAAATAAACCGCTAAATTTAAGTTTTAAAATCATTTTTTAAAGGCAATAGTTAACCTGCCTATAAAAGCAATAAAATAAAATGACTTAAATTTTAAAATAAAAATAATTTATAAATTTGAAAATTTAGATAATAGAAAACCCAAATTTTAAATAAATAAAAAGTTTATAAGGGAGAGGGGATTAATCTAAAAAAGGTCATGGTTAACTCCTAAAAATTTATGGAGCTCTACCACCAAAAATCACCGTCAATTGATTTGGGTGGTAGAACGAGAAGGGGTTGACAGACTGGGTATACACCAGCACGCGCAAGCGCGTCCCCCTCCCGTCCTACCGCAACGGTAAGGGGGAGGTGCAGGTTGCGCACAAGTCTGATACTCAGGAAGTATAAACCTGATACGCTGTATACTCGGTCTGTCAAAACCGACTGGCAATGTAGGCCAGCGGGACCATAATAATCATAAGTTTTTAACAGGTCAATTCAATTTAAATAAAATATTATAAAAATTTTAAATATAAATTTATATTTTAATTAAACTCAAAAGTTAATATATTTAAAGCCGTAAATTAATAAAAATAATAAAGCTAAACTAAACGTTTAGCCTGCTCTTAAAATGTATAACGGTAATTAATAAATACACGGTGCTGGTCCCAATCTTTCCGAGACATACCATTTATTTTTTCACCTAGGTTTGCATTTTCAAACTTTGACTCATAATGTAAAAATGAATAACGCACATCTAAGTTTTTCACCCACGGCAAGGCATAACTTAATGTTAAGTCAAAGTAACGCTCTTTACCCTCAATATCACTGCTGATGTTACTTTGGTGAGCGCCAAAGCCATAAATATACTTCGCTTCGGTTTTTAAACCTTTCACATAGTCTTTCCAGTTATATTTCAACCGAAGGGCAACGGCGGTTTCATCGTTATTGGTAAAGTCAGGGCCAATGGTAGCAGAGGTCGGAAACGGGTTGGTGCCGTGGTCTTGCGTTAAAACCGAGTTGCGGGCGGAGTGCACGGCAAAGTTATCTTCAATCCAAAAACCATCAAACTTTGAAACGGCAATGCCCCCTTCAATATTATTCTTGGCCACATTTACATCTACAAAATAACCATTACCACGGTTGTTAACGTCTTGGCCTTTTACACAGTCCAACTCGGTTTCGGCACCGCATTTAAACAGCTTGCCATCGTCACGCGAGAAAAGAGCACCCGTGTTAAATGTCCACACCAAGCCATGCAAGGGCAATTTATATTGAGCAATCGCCCCGTACTTTTTTAAATAATCTTTGCTATTTAAATACTCAGCATTTACGCTCCAGTTTTTGTATTGATACTTGGCACCAAGCAAACCGACATAATCAATGCGCTCATCATTTTCAGTCACCAGTTTTTCAAAAGAGTCCATGCTGCGCGGTTTCCAGCGGTCATAGTAAGCCATGTAAGTTTGTAGCTGATCATTCAGTTGAAACTGACCACTCGCACCCGAAAAAGTGTCGGGCACCGCGCGGTTATTGGTGCTTTTAAGCAAGAGTGAGTCTTGTAACTGGCGGCCTAATTTAATTTCGCCTTTATCGCCTAGTTTTGCTTTGATGTAGAACTGGCCTAAAGTTGCAAAGTTTTGGTCGAGTTTGCCGTTATTTTCGACCTCTAAAAGCTGAGCGCTCGGCTTGCCAGAGTCAAACAACTTGGTGACTGCATAGAGTGAGCCATCTACCCCAAGCCAGTCCCACAAGTAAGGTGACTGATAATTTAACTCAAGCCCTAAGGCACTTTGTTCATATTCACTCGATGAAGGCGAAGGGTTGGCAAGCGTGGGGTGGGCAGTGCCTTCATCGTTCCAGTAACGGGTATTAAGTTTTAATTCTAACTTGCCAAATTCTTGAGGAAGCTCTGCATATGCGTTGCTCACGCTGCTTAAACCAATACAGCCCCATAGCAAATATTTATTCATTTTAAATTCCTTTTTTAAGCATGAATAAGCCCTTTGCCTAACGCTGAGGTTAGGCAAGCTTTTTATGAAATGGATGAATTAAGGAGAGAGTTTTTCGAGCACTTGGCCTTTGGTTTCAATGGCAAACAAGAAGGTCACAAGGCCACCAATGAGTGCCACAACGGCAAGCACACTAAACACATATTGAATGCCATAGCCACCAACTACGAGACCCACCATAACAGGCCCAATTGCAGAGCCGGCACGTAGCCAAGCAGTACTAAACCCGATGCCCATCGCACGTAGGCGAGTTGGGTAAAGTTCGGCAGCGTAAAGGTATAAAGAGAATGAAATGGTCTGCAAAATGGCATAGCTAATCGTTGCGAAAATTACAACTTCCATGGCCGATTTAGCGCCTAAAACCGAGAGGCTCATGAGTGGAATAATCGCCAAGAAAAACGCTGCACTGTACCAAGGGCGGCGGCCGACTTTATCAATCATTAACGCACAGATAATAGAGGCAATCACACCCACGCCCGAGGTAATCCAGCCATAACCTAAGCTGGTTTGCAGCGACAGACCAAAGTGTTGTTTGTAGAGAGATGGCAGCCAAGTCACCATGGCATTGTTCACCATATACACGCAAAACCACATGCCCCACAGGGTAAAGGTACGTTTGCGGTAAATGCCACGGAACAGCTCGCGCCAGTCGGTTTTTGCCATGCCTTGCGGGTTAATTTCTTTAACCACAGGTTCAGGCAAAGTTTTACCGCTTTTGATGGCACCGTCTTCAAAGCTTTTGACGACTTGATCGGCTTCTTTAAAGCGGCCTTTGGAAGCAAGCCAACGTGGTGACTCAGGCAAGAAAAACCGTAAAGGAATGACCAGTAAAGATGGAATTAGTCCCACAATAAACATGACTTTCCAGCCGTAAATTGGCATCAGGAAAAATGCCGCCATGCCTGCAAACATAAGACCAAGTGGGAACAAAACTTCATAGAGCAAGAAAAACTTACCGCGCTTTTCTGCACCAATAAACTCGTTAATGTAGGCACTCGCAACAGGCACTTCGCCACCTGTTCCAACACCTTGTAAGAAACGGAAAATTAACAGCGACATTCCGCTCCACGCAAACAGACAGGAAATGTCCATTGCCACAAACAGTAAAATGGTAAAAGACAGTACTTTTAAACGACCGACTTTTTCGGCAAGAGAACCAAAAAAGATTGCACCGACCAGTTGCCCGACATAGCCCGCAGCAATGATCGCACCGACATAGGCAGGCGTCAGGTGCCATTCGGTAATGAGTTGGGGTAAAGCAAAGGCAATTGCTAGAACAGTATAAGCGTCAAAAAAAGTCGCTATACCAATGGTAATTCGCATAAATTGCAACCGACCAGTGACGGGTAACCGTTCAAGTCTTGCAATAATTTCCGCATTTTTTTGATGATGACTAATTTGTTCTACATCCGCTAGATTTGTCATCTTCTATCTCCTTATTACTACATTCCTCGTAGTTTTTTTGTTCTATTTCGCACTACCTGTTCACCACAGTTTGCATGCTTTTTATTATTGTTTTTAAGAGACATGCCCGATGTTTGGCCTCAGGCAGCGTACAGGAAAAAAAGGCTAGCGTACATGCTAGCCCGAATAGAATTTAAGCAACGGCTTGGGTTAAATCGACCTTGCCAATTCCAGCTTGACGCATTGCATCATGAATTTCTTGCTCAGCACCATCTGCCAGTGGAAGCAGAGGCGAACGCACAGTGGCATGGTCCAAAATTCCGCGAGCAACCAGTGCATGTTTAAGCGCGACTGTGCCTTCCATGTGTGAACCGCGGTGATAGACATTGCGAGTCACTGGTAATAATTGGTCGTGAATAGCACGTGCTTTGGCGTAATCTTTGGCTTTGCCTGCTTTAATCATTTCAATTAAAAGTTCAGGGGCAATGTTGCCGTAGCCAACCAAAGCGCCGTCTACATCAAACATGGTGTGAAGCAAATATTCATCGTGGCATGTCAACACCTGTAAGTCTGGACGTTCACGGCGAATAATCGGAATTTCGACATCCCAGCGGCGCATGTTACGTACACCATTTTTCATGGCAAACACACCTGGCTGTGCAGAAATATCGAGTAGAGTCTCTAGGTCGTAAGTGGCCTTCGTTGCATCTGGATATTGGAATAAAATAGATGGCAAACCACTTTCTTCATAAATCGCTTTATAGCGGTCTTGCGGTGCGCCTTTTTGATAGCCAAAACGCAACCAGCCGTGTGAAGGGTAAATCAAACCTGCCGAAGCACCCGCGCTGACTGCACGTTTTGCTTCTTCTGCTGCAACCGAAGTACCTTCGAGTGTAATCCCTGCGATTACCGGAATTTTGTCATCTACCGATTTAACAAAGCTTTCGATGACCTGCATTTGTTCTTTTTGCGACAAGAATGTTCCTTCACCTGCATGCCCAAGAACAACCAAGCCTTTCACACCATCAATACTGCCTAACCATGAACCTAAACGTTGAATTGCATTATGGTCTACTTGTCCATCACGGGTAAAAGGAGTCACAGGTGCTGGGGTTAATCCACGTAAATCTAAACTCATAATCGTACTTCCTATATAGTGTAATTAAATATTCTCTGGTTCTTAATCTGACTTAAATCGTGTTGTAGAGAACATGATTGGAGTATAGAAATAGGTGAGCTATGTAGGAATTACCAATTCTTGAATTTCAGTTATACTCAAAATGTATGGCTCAAAATACTGCCTATTTACGATTTAGGAAGAATCGATGAATTATGAATTATGGAAAATATTTTTAGACGCGGTGGAACTCGGTAGCTTAAGCAAAGTCGCGATGCTGCATAACACCAACCAACCGCAAATCAGTCGGCAAATGAACGAGCTTGAAGCGCAATGTGGTGGTCGTTTATTTAACCGAACTGGACGCGGCGTTGAACTCACCGATTTAGGTCAGCATTTACTTCCTAAAATTCGTTCATGGCTAAACGTAACCGACCAACTCAATAATGAAATTTTACATTCGACCGATACACCGATCGGGACGGTTCGCATTGCCAGTTTGCCGTCTACTGCACATCCATTGTTATCAACGTTGTATAAAGTGCTTCAAGAGAAATATCCCTTAATTAAACTGTCGGTGCGTGAAGGGCAAGGGGTGCATTTGGAAAAATGGCTTGAAGATGGCAGCGTCGATTTAGCCATACTTTATCCCTTTAATCCAACGCCTAAACAAGGCGATGTTTACCTTACCGAAGCCGATACTTATTTGGTTGGATGCGAAGGTGATGAGTTAACTCAGGCCAATGAAGTCGACTTTAAAGAGGTAAGTAAGTTACCACTGGTCACGTTTTGCAGGCCAAGTAACTGGCGCAATTTTTTAGACCACATGGCTTATGAAAATGGGGTAGAGCTAAATATTGTGTTTGAGGCCGACTCGATTAGTTTACAAACGCATTTGGTTTCCGAATCTCGCATGTACACCATGCTGGGGCCGCAAGCTTTAAAAAAAGCCAGCCAATACACCTCAATTCAAGCCGCAAAAATTATTAACCCCGCACTCAAGCGCTACATTTCTTTGTCTATTTCTAAGCACGGCTATTTAACACCTGCGTGTAAGGCGGTAATGGAAGAAATTAGAAATCTTGCCGATTTGCTTTAAGAAAAGTGCAGCAAAGCGAGCGGATAATTAATTCAATTTATTAAACAGTGATTTAAGTTTTACTTGAATTATTGCTTGACTTGTTTAAATGATAATTATTATCATTTGTGGGTTCCTTGTTTTGAGTCCAATTGCTGTGAACAAAACTTCTTTGCTTGTAGATCAGTTATATAGAAGTCACCAAAGCTGGCTTCACCAATGGTTGAGACAAAAATTAGGTAATACTGATCAGGCCGCAGATCTGGTTCAGGACATATTTATTAAACTGCTACAAACCCGAGACGAGCTATTCGGCATTAAGGAACCGCGTGCTTATTTAACCTCGATTGCTAAAAATCTGCTCATTGACCAAGTGCGCCGTAAACGCATTGAACAAGCTTATTTAGATGGCTTGAGTCAAATGGAATATATGCTTGATGCAGTGGCGTCACCCGAAGACCAAATGCAAATTATTCAAGCGATTAACCAGCTTTGTAAAGCACTCGAAGGAGTTTCTGATAAAGCACAGCAAGCTTTTATTTTGCATTATCTCGAAGGCTATACCCATAAAGAAATTGCCGAGCGTTTAAATGTGTCGACCAAAATGATTCAAAAATATTTGGCGAGCTGTTTAATTCAGTGCTACCAAAACCGACAAGACATGGACGCTTGCATTTAAATGGCCATGGATAAAAGCAAACATCACCAGTTGGTTGAAGAAGCCGCGCATTGGATTGTTCAACTGAGTTCGGATGATGAAAGCTCACGAAAAAACGCCAAGCAAAAATTTGAAGAGTGGAAAAAAACCAGTGAGCAACACCGTCAAGTGGCTGCCGATATTGAACAGTGCATTGGGTCAATTCAAAAACTTTCCCAAACCAGCGGACATAAAAAAGTCACTAAAGTTGCCCTTAAAGCTGGCCTAAACTCAGGCAAAGCCTATAAACATTTGCGGGCAGGAACAGCTTTTGCCGTTGTGTTTGTTGCCATGAGTGGGGCGTTATTTTATTTAACTGACACCACTGTGGCCTATGTGACTGCCGATATTCAAGGACAATCGGGGCAGTGGACCACGCAAACCTTACCAGATGGTTCACGTTTAATTTTACGTGGTAAAAGCGCAGTCAATCTTGATTTTAAAACCAACCAGCGAGTGGTTGAGTTGGTGCAAGGTCAAATTTATGTCGATGTTGCCAAAGATAAAACTAGACCGTTTTTGGTCAAAACCAGTCATGGACAAATTCAGGCACTCGGCACAGCTTTTAGCGTCAGTTATGACCCTTCGGCAACCGAACTCAACATGTTGCACTCGAAGGTAAAAGTAGAAGCCACGCAAGTTAAAACCACTCAATTGCACGCTACTCGTCAGGCTATTGTCGAGGCAGGTCAAGCCATTAAAATGGACCAAAATGGCGTACAAAAATTGCCTGAACTGAATGTTTATAACGAACAACAAAAATGGCAAAAGCATCAGCTTATGGTAGAAAACCTGCCGCTGAATCAAGTGTTACAAGAGCTAGACCGCAACTACAAAGGCAAAATTATTTTTAATGATGCGGCACTGCAACACGTGCGGGTCAATGCGGTATTACCTTTAGACCAAACCACAGAATCGCTTAAGCTTTTGGCTACGGTTTTTCCAGACCTGAAAATTAAGCAAATCACGCCGTTTGTGGTCATGGTTTCTTTAAAATAATAAAAAATTAAATTTATTTTCGATTTTAGGTTCCACTTTTTTGAAAGTCGTTCGTCATAGTAAGTAGAAGCAATAAATATGGATCATTTTAATTTGTTGTATTGAATGATTCTTATTACGATTTACTGGGGCGGGGCAAATGAAAAAAGCGGGAACAGGGCAAAAGCGGAATCGATCGATTTTTCGATTCTCAACACTGGCGTTTGCAATACATGCTGTGTCGATGGGTGGGCTTGTTGTACTTCCTATGCAGCAGGCTTATGCAGAAACAGCTGGGGTTAAAAGCTATAACATTCCTGCGGGCCGTCTTGCTAACGTACTGAATCAGTTTGCCGAACAATCGGGTACTTCAATTGCAATGGATGCCCAACAACTCCAAGGGCTACATAGCCTAGGCTTAAAAGGTAACTTTGCAGTCGAACAAGGTTTTGAGCAGCTTTTAAAAGCAACCGAATTTAATGCTGTAAAAGTTGGGCAGGGCTACACACTCACCAAAAAATCTATGCCGCGAGTCACTCCCGCTAAGGTCCAGACCGCTAGTCTGCCGCCAAGTAGTGCTGTAATTGAAGAAGATGCGTCGGTACGACTTACGCCAATTGTGGTGTACGGCAAAGAAGACCGTGACACAGAAGGCTATAACAAAGTTTATGACGCAAACCGTTCTTCGGTCTATGCGGGCAAAGACTATGTCGAACGCTTTAAAGGAACCAACCCAGCCGATGTTTTACAAGGTATGGTGGGAGTCTATAGCGGTGATGCCCGTAACAGTGGCGCACTCGACCCAAGTGTACGTGGTGTGCAGGGTGTTGGTCGTGTGCCTTTAACTATTGATGGCACTGAACAGTCGATTGCCGTGTGGCGTGGCTACAACGGGGTAAATAACAGAAACTATATCGACCCCAATCTCATTGCGGGCATTGAAGTCATTAAAGGCCCATCTTTAGAGCGCAATACGACAACTTCTGTAGGTGGTGGTGTGGTAGTTAAAACGCTAGAGGCCGATGACATTGTTCGTCCGGGTAAGTCTTTTGGTGCAGAGTTAAAAGTAGAAGGCTCAACTAACTCAATCGATCCATCTTTGCCAGATATGAGTAAAGTGGGCCAAAACTACGATGCCACAACGCCTTGGATCGACATGAACGGGTCAAAATATGACCCCGATATTTATAAAAAGAACCGGACCAGAAGTGATAACTCTCATTTTTCGGGCGATGACTTAGCGGGCCGACTGGCAATTGCCACCAAGCAAGACAAATTCGATTTACTGGCAGTTTATGCAGTACGTGAGCGCGGCAACTATTTTTCGGGTACACATGGCGCGGGCTACTATAAACGAGCGACGCCAGACAGTAGCCTCGATTTTATTCCTTACTTTGCCTATGCCTATCAACCGGGAGATGAAGTTCCCAACACTTCAAGCCATATGGAGTCGTGGTTGTTAAAAGGGACCTATCGCCCAACCGATAACCAGACTCTTAAACTGACCTACCGAGATACCAAAAATATTTTTGGTGAAATTATGCCATCTCGAATTGTTTGGGGCATTACGCCTGACTTGGGTGTTCCGCAGTGGCCTTTAAGCAATATTCACTTTAAAGCTTATAGCTTCGAATATAAGTTTAAGCCTGAGAATAATCGCTGGATTGATTTCTACGCCAACATTTGGCAAACCGACACCGAAAGCCAGACCTACACACGTGGTGGATGGCCAACCACAATCGATTTTCGAGATAACACCATTATTAACACGGCGATAAGCCATTCTGACAATACGCGTAAAGGCATTACGGTCAGCAATAAAACCCGTTTGTTAGACCAGCTTGATTTGACACTCGGTGGAAGTTTCTTAAAAGAAAAGCTGACATCTGACGATATATATGGCGAATTTGGCCCAAGTTATTCGCTCTATCAAGCATTGCCACGAGCAGGGCGCCGTGAGGAAAAAACATTCGACTTTAACTTTAATTATAGACCGCTATCTTGGTTAAGTTTTGATGCGGGCATGCGTTATCGTTCATATTGGGCTGTTGATGACTTTTTAAATAAGTCTTTGCAGAGCGAGATTGACCCGAGTTTAAATCCGCTGTTTACCAAAAAAAGTAGGCTTAAAGAATATACCTTTGAATATCAGACCATGCCTGAGAGTTACACCTCGACTCAGCAGCGTTTAATCAATGTTTTAAAACAGCGTTATGCCACAAAAAATCCTGATTGGGATGGGCAGCTCGACACTGTACCTGCATCTGAGAGCACTTTATATAACATGATCTGGTCACAGAAAAATACGCTGACCTGGAAAGCCGATGCGAATGGGCAATTGTCGCTTGCCGATAATCCTTTAAACCAGCTCAATGCCTCTGGCCAAAAGTACGTCGTAACTGGCGGGAATTTTATGTCGGTGGTAGACCAAGTTCCAGTTGAGTCTGCCGACAAAGTTAAAGATAGCGGCTGGGCACCGCAGTTAGGTGCCTCAATTCACCTTACGCCAAACAGCAGAATCTATGCACGCTATGCAGAGGAATATCGCTTACCAAGTTTGTTTGAAAGCACTGTCGGTTTTTCTGCCATGTTGCCATATCAAGCAATCAAACCTGAACACGCTTTTAACTACGAAGTAGGGTATGTCTATGACATGCGTGATTGGTTTAGCACAGCGCGCAATGCCGACATTAAGCTCGCCTATTACTACAACAAAACCAAAAATGTGATTGAGCGTGACCAAAACCTTATTTTTACCAATATGGATGAGCAAAAGCTATCAGGTCTAGAGTTACAAAGTCGTTTTGATAATGGCGGTTTTTTCACAGACTTGAGCGTGGCCTATAACTTAAAAAATGAAGTATGTGACACCAATAGTGCCATTAACAAAATGATTTTAGGCGGCACGGTTCAAACCGAGCAGGGCCTTGAGTTCCGCGAACCGTATCAGCGTTGTGTCGATGACGGTTTCCCAAATGGCTACTTGGTAACAATGGCCACTCCTGAACTGAGTTTCCACGGTTTGCTTGGCGCACGCTTTTTTGATGAAAAGTTAGAGCTCGGTGCACGCGCAACATTCTATAAAGCTTATGAAAGCCCGCTACGCAAAAACAATGATGCTAGCGTCAATAAAGGCTATTACCTCAATGTGCCTTTGGCTTGGGATGACACGTGGATTTTTGATGCCTATGCGCGTTATCAGTTCGATAACTACAACACGGTTGAGTTTGTCGGCAGTAATCTTTCTAACCAGTTTTATATCGATCCTTTAACTCGTAGTGCCATGGCCGCACCCGGCCGAACGATGAAAATTAGTTGGACCACCAAATTTTAAACAGAATTTGATTCCCTCTACACATACATAAAAGGGAGTCAGGTAACGGTAAATAATAAGTTTGAATGATTATTATTTACAAGAAGAGAGTAGGTTTGCAGCTGGGCCTACTCAATAAACTAAAAAATAGCGAAATCGTTATTTTAAATTAAACAATAACTTAGTTTTAAAAAAGATGGAGTAACAACAAATGAAAATCTCTCAATTGTTCTTGGGTCTCGTTGCTTGTTCAACTGCATTTGCTTATGCAGGAATTGATGGTATTTCGAGTAATGAAAGTAACATCAAAATCGGTGCTGCTGCCAATGCAAGCCATCCGGGTGGTGTAGCAGCGGTGTCGGTTCAAGCTGCGGGTGCACCATATAACGCTTTTACAGGTTTTAGTTCGTTAAAAGGTTTGGCTCAGGCTTTTGCTGCTCAGGGAACGAGTAACACCAATGTAACGGTTGGCAGCAAAACCTTTAATATTTCACATATTCCAGTGTCTGCAATGCCACCTTCACACAGTGCATTAGGTAATTTTAACTTTGGTCAGGTGGGCACACAGGAAGTCTATTTTGGTGAATGGTGGAAAGCGGGCGACACGCCGGCAAGCGCGAGCCATACCGTTTACTACGCGGGTGATAACACCAATACCACTGTTCCAACCGCGGGTACTGCAACCTATACCGTTGCAGGGATTAACGGTTCTGGAAGCAATCTGTTAAGTGGTACGTTCACGGCAAATTATGGCGCTGGTACACTTGAAGGAACGCTTACAGGAACTGGTACGGCTGTTTCATCATTAAGCCTAGATGGTGTGGCATTTAACCCAGGTACTGCTGCGTTTGCAGGTTTGGCAACGGCTAATGGTACGGCTGGTGTCGACAACTCTGGTGTAGTTCAAGGTCAATTCTTCGGTGCAAATGCTTCGGCTTTAGCGGGTATTGCCCAGTTTGATAACGTGTCTTACAACACTGCATTTGGCGGTGCTAAAAATTAATCAATGCAAAAGGAATCTAAATATGTAGGTTCCTTTTGTTTTTGGGCTTTTGCTTGGTTGCTTCAGGTTTATTGTTTTATGAAACGAACGCTTTTGTGCTGTCTGACATTGTTGAGTTGTCCATTTTTATATGCCGACGAAGACACACAGCTTCGTCTCAATCAAAGCTTGGACCAAACACTTTTACAAGAACAGCGCCAGTTTCACGAGCAGGGAACCATTCGTAGTACCGAGCAATTACCAAAACTTCAAATTAATGGACAAGAATATAGTGTTGAGCAAAATCCGAATGATCTTGCCAAGGCGTTATATTTGGCAGTCATGCAAAAACAGTGGCTCAAAGCCACGGTTTATTTAGAACATTATAAAAAATATGTTGGCTACGATCGGGCTTTAACCGACTTTGCCGAAGGGGCAGTTGCACGTTCTCAGGGTCAACTGAAATTGGCTGAACAAAAATTTCAAAGCAGCTTAAAACAACAACCTCATAATTTAATTTGTGAACTTGAGTTAGCGCGCGTGCTGTTTGAACAACAGAAAAATAAGGAAGCAGCACGCCTTTTTATTTCCATTCAAGACCAACTGAAACAAAGTGATCCCGCTGTTATTCCTTCTGGGGTTTTAACAACAGTGAATACCTTTGTCCAAGCATTAAAAAAACGAGACTCTTGGCAAGGCTCGATTTCAGCGGGTTATACCTATGTTAGTAATTTAAATAGTTCGTCTGAACAAAGCAAAACATGGACGCTTTATGGCAAAGATAGTGACGGTAATATTATCCCAATTGAGCAAGTTACCCGTGGGACCCCTAAAGCTGAATCGGCAACGGGGTTAGATTACGAAGCCAGTCTGATTAAACGCTATGCGATTAAGGGGCATCATGGCATGGCTTTACGTGCACTGGCGTTTGGACAGTCCTATAACGACCACGCGGCATTTAATGAATCTACCATTAACATTAATGCAGGCTACAGCTACTTTGACTTAAAAAATCAAATTGGGGTGAGTCCGCTATTTGAACATAAACGTTATGGCAATGATGGTCTTTACAATGCCTGGGGTGCGCGTGCCGAGTGGATGCATTTTATCTCTGCAGATAAAGCTTTCAAGCTTGAGGCTGAGAGTAAAGATTTAAATTATCAGAAATATAAAACCCTAGATGGGGTAGAAAGCTCAGCTTTTGCTACTTTCTGGAAGATTTTTCCAGACCAGTGGACTTTTTTTGGTGGTCTAGATGTGCTCGACCATTCGACCCAAGAAAAATACATGGCTGCCTACCAACAGCAAGGTGTGCGATTGGGCTTAAGCAAATCTTGGAGTACAGGATTTAATACCACTTTGCTGAGTTCTTATCGTTGGCGCCTGTTTGATAAATACGCAGAAACTTTCTTAGCTCGTCGTCATGATTTTGAACAAAACTATACCCTTGTTGTGCAAATGCCGCGCTTTGAGTTTTATGGCATGACGCCTAATTTAACCTATCGCTATAACCATAATAAAAGCAATGTTGATTGGCTGTATTCCTACGATAAACACAACATTAGTCTCAAGCTTGAGCATCGTTTTTAGGGAATAAGCCATGAAATCAAAATCTTTATTCCCTACACATAAGCCGATGGTTATGTTGCCTTTACCACAAGGGCCGAAGCACTTTTATAAGTGCTTAACCGTAGTGGTGGTGATTGGACTGCATGTATTTGCTGTCTGGATGCTGAGTCATTTAATTGAACCTTATACTTTTAAAGCAACACCCAAAGTAGATGCCTTAAAAGTAAGTTTTGTGTCATTGGCGCCTGCTAAAAAGCCATCGGCTGAAAAGATCGAAAGCCAACCTAAAAAAAGTGTAACGCCTCAATCTACGTTAAACAGTTCAGTCTCTTCAGTACCTGAAGAATCAAAAAAATCGCCTACCAATGTCCAAACATTAGTGTCAAAAGCTGCCCCTAAAGAGGTTGTGCAAAATAATTTAAATGACAAACAGCAAGTACAACCCAAAATGACTTTAAACAATCTAGCTTCGTCTCAAGCAGCGCAGCCTACAGAAAGGCGAGTGGCTCATAACGATAAAAAACTGAGTTCGACAGACCTTGAACAAACGCAAACTGAGCATTTGCTACAAAACACCAATAGCGAAACCAAAAGTGGCGGTATCAAAACACCCGCAATGCAGCAAGAATATTCCAAAGCACCGAGCACTCAAGTTGAACACGATGATGTTGTTCAGGTGAGTAGTGTGGATGTGCTGAGTTTTGGCGGGCTTGACTACGATGACCGCGAGTTAAAACAACAAAATCGTTTGGTTGAGCTTCGAATTCGCATTAATGAAAAAGGGCAGTCAATTGACATCCAATTACGTCAAAGTTCAGGCATTCAAAGCCTTGATGAACGGGTCATGCAAGCTACACGTAAATCCAGATTTAAACCCCACAAAATTAACGGTCGAGCCGTGACCATTGTTGTGGATTTTCCAGTCCAACTCAAACTCAATCGGGGCCGTTAACCGATGAGCGATATCCATTTTGCAGGAGAAAGATGATGAACTCATCTACAGACCAAATCATTAGCAACAGCTTGTCTTTACGTTTGAAACAAGAAACTGCTGCTGAACACGAACGTATGCATCAATTAATGTCAGAGGCAAAGGTGTTTTCAAGTAAAGAAAAATACGCGCAATTTACGTTGTCTCAATATTACTTTCAGCGTGAAATTGAACATCTTTTTGAGAAAGAAGGGGTAGCAGGCCTGATTCCAGACTTAGACATTCGTGGCCGCTCAAAACAAGCACTTGCCGATTTAAATGATTTGGGTATTCAACCCAACGGGCAGCAATTACAGAGTGAAAACGTACAGCTACCCGAAGCTTTAGGCTGGATTTATGTGTCTGAAGGTTCAACTTTAGGGGCTGCATTTTTATTTAAAGAAGCTCAAAAGCATTTAGGTTTTTCTGAAACGTTTGCTGCGCGTAATTTAGCGGCCTATCCCGAAGGGCGCGCTAAAGTTTGGAAACGTTTTGTACAAGCACTTGATGAAGCAGGCTTTGACCAAACCCAGCAAGACCGAGTTGTTCAAGGAGCGTTAGATGCCTTTGGATATTTTGGTCAAGCGCTTGATCAGCTTGATGAATTGAAATAATAAAAAGTGGATAAAGGGAATACCCGATATGGATAAACTCAATCAAGTAAATGTAATCGTAAAACATGAGCAGTCGTTAGCACCCGCTCAACCAGTCAGTAAGCTTTCCCGTTCTGTTTGGGCACGTTGGGTGTTTATTGGTTTGGCTTGGTTGTGTATTGCGCTTGGCATATTGGGTATTTTTATTCCGGGTTTACCCACTGTCGACTTTATGATTTTGGCGGTTTTCTTTGCTGCTCGAGGTTCTGAAAAACTCCATCAATGGTTTCGAAATCATCGCTATATCGGCCCACTCATTCGTGAGTGGCAAGAACATCGTCGTATTCCCAAAAAGGCGAAATACATCTCGACCTTAAGTATGAGTCTGGCTGCGGGACTGATGATTTGGACCATTCCGCATCCGTGGTTTGTCTATCCAGCAATTTTATGTATGGCTGGGGTATTGGCGTGGATGTGGCTTAAAAAATAAAATTATGACTGGCATTTTTGCATGGTACGCATCATGGATTTTACAAAATCACGCGGTATTTCAGGACTTTGTAAACTCAAACTTCCAAGTTTATGCATGAGCTTAGGGGAGTATTGGCGTTCTAAACGATGATAAATGCATGTACAGCTTGCACGGCTGTGACCAGCAGCAATACATTTCAAATAGAAATCACGATGAGGACTGTTTTTTTGACCCGCGAAGGCAACAGATACAAATAATAATCCCCCTAAAAAAACTGAAAAATTATAAAGTGACATATATCTACTCGTGATTGTTGTTATTGATTATCCATATTTTGGCATAACTTTTTCAGGTCCAAAACCAGTTGATGTCAACTAGCGGCTTCATCATAGTTAGAACAGTTTTGGAGGTCAAATTGATTTGAGGAGGAGAACAGTTTAGTGTTTTAAAAATAGTCAATTTTGATTGTTGCCATTTTAAAGACAGTGTTACGACATTACGCACCCTATTTTTTTACATGATTTTTTGCTTTCATAAACGCTTTAGTATTATTCATTTTTAAATCATTTATATACAACTTGCTTACTTTAAAGTTTTAATTTAACAGGATATTTTTTATGACAGATACCCCAATTAAAAAAGACACAGAAAGTACCTGGGCAATATGTCGAGATCCTGTTTTACTTACCATGGTGGGTGGAGCAATTGATACTATTGGCTTTATTGCATTGTTTGGCTTTTTCACCGCGCATGTGACGGGAAACTTAGTGTTGGCAGGGGCAGCATGGGTTAAAGGTGGCTCTGGTTTATGGATAAAGCTCGCAGCAATTCCACTATTTATTTTGACTGTTGTCATTACCAAACTGTTGATTGACCGCAGTCAGGTCAAGCACAAAACGCTGTCTTATTTATTTTTATTTGAAGCTATTTTTCTATGTGCCTTTATGGTGGCAGGGCTTTACTTCGAGCCATTTAAAGATCCGGATGCGCTAACAGTTGCAGTAACAGGAGGACTGGGTTTAATTGCTTTGGCTATTCGTAATACTTCAAGCAAAACCCTTATTAAAAATATTAGCCCAAGCACTATGATGACAGGCAACACTACCCAGCTTGGGATTGATATTGCCAACTTACTTAAAAACAATAATGCAGCCAATCGGGCCAGCTTTCTAAAAAGTGCCAGTATTGTAATTGGTTTTGTGATTGGTGCTTTCTTGGGAGCGATCCTCTATGTCTATTTTGATTTCTGGAGTGTAGCGCCGTTTATCTTACCAATTTTGTATTTCTCTTATTTAGCTTCAAAGCAAAAGTTCAACCAAGCTTGATTTGAAAAAATAACAAAAAGCCTGAATTAAAATGAGTTCAGGCTTTTTTTTGAAATAAAGGAAGACGGAAGCGGAGTCGAAATTGTTCGTTCATTGCTTTACAGGCATAATGACCAGATGGGGAATACATTCGATTAAGGAAGGCAGAATGACAAAGTCTTACCATTATTCAATCATAACAATAATGGCTTTGCTCAGTGGTTGTCAGGTCATTCATTTAAAAGAAAGTAATTTAAGCAATGCTTTAAAAAGTAAGAATGAAAGTATTTTGACCGACGGCACCTTAAGTCATCAAACCCAAAACTTACTGTATTTGGTCAAAGAAGATGAAAAAACTTGCCTGCAAAATTTTGATGATTGTTTAAAGAAAATTCAGAGCTTGTCCGAAAATAGTAGCCGAGAAGAACGCTATGCTGCGCTGAGTGAAATTTACTTGGCAAAAGCTTTAGATGTCGGGCGTAGTAGCCAGTGTCATGTTATTAATAAAAGTAAGAGTTGCGTTGAGCAAGAGTTAGCGCTGTTCGATAAAAGCTTGCGCTATAGTTATGTCTATTTATTTGATTCTGAAGAGTCGCCGTTTGATCGGGTGTTTGACCATCGCCAAAATCAGGTACGTATTTTTTATAACGTCGCCTTGTCAAAGCTTATGACCACGTATTTTAATCATTTAAATACACATCGTTTTCCGCCATTGCTGAAAGCAAATGGGCATGAGTACCACGTCAATTTTGACCACGCGTTAGATGTACAAAAAATAGAAGTCGATACTTTTCGCTCAAGCTATAACATGAACTTTTCTGGTTTTAATACCGTTAACCGTAAGGATGGTTTGGGGGCAGAGTTTATTGTTGGGCGTAAAGAAAATGATGTGAATCACGGCTTCATTTTAGACCCCGATAATTTTTATGCTCACCAAGCCAATCCTAATATTCACTTACCACGCTTCTTTCCAGCTACTGCCATTGCATATCCAAAACAAAAAGCCACAGCCGATCAGGTCATTGCTGGGGCAGAGTTAGAAATTTCAATGTTCGATCCATATCGACAAGACCGTGTAAAAATTGAAGGTGTGGACTATCCACTGACTGCAAACTATTCGGCTCCTTATGGGCTTTGGTTGTCGAAATATAATTTAGGTGCGGCAGGTTATTGGTCTTTAATTAATAAAGAAGCCAATTTAATCATGCCGCATTTATATATGCTGGAACCTTTTAACCCAAATAAGAAAATTATTGTGTTTGTTCATGGTTTAGCAAGTAGCCCAGAGGCATGGGTGAGCCTAACCAATGACATTATGGGCGATGCTGAATTAAGGAAAAACTATCAGGTTTGGCAGGTGTTTTATTCAACCAATATGCCGATTTTTGAAAGTCGTTTTCAGATTTATTCATTGTTGAATCAGGCTTTTCAAAACATTGCGAAAGACAGTTATGCGGCACACGATGCAGTGTTGGTCGGGCATAGTATGGGCGGTGTGATTAGCCGTTTACTGGTGAGTAATGCCGATATTTCAGAGCAAGCCATACAAAAAATGAATGAAGCGCAGTTAAATCGTTTAAAAGAAAATCCGGTAATTCGTGAGCGTTTTCAGTTCAAGGCTTTGCCATATTTTAATCGAGTTGTTTTTGTTTCGGCACCGCATCATGGTACAGACTACGCTGATCGATGGTTTACCCAAATTGCCCGCCGTATCATTCGTTTGCCAGCTGATTTTTTTATTGCAGTTGAAATGAGAGATGAGAAAAATACAAAACTCAGAAAAGGCTTAATTGAAAATGGGGCGAGTAATTTAAGTCGCTCTTCTAACTTCATGCAGTTGACTCAAGCCATTCAACCATCGCCACAAGTGGTCTATCACTCAATTATGGGTAATATTAATCGGACAACTGATAAGTTAAAAAGCAGTGATGGGATTGTACCGTATCAAAGTTCGCATTTGGGTGGGGAGCAGTCTGAGTTGATCATTAAAGGTGGCCATTCGATTCAAACTAGCCCTGAGGCAATTTTAGAATTACGCCGTATTTTACGATTGCATTTAAAGCAGTCGCAGTCTTCAAAGTAGAGAGTTTTATTCTTAGAAAACCACTGCTGAACTGGGTCAACAGTGGTTGAAATAATTAATTTAGCTGATTTTGTTTGAGCGATTTTTTATGCTCAAAGTAGCTGATTGAAAAAATAACCAAACCGACCAAATACAACACACCAGACAAGAGTAGTAAGTCTAGTCCTGCGGCATAGAGCAACCAAAGCGCATAGATTGAAGCAACGCTTGCAATCGCAATATGAGGTGTACGTTTATGGCGAATGGATTCTTTAAGGTAAAAAGCCGACACCAGAAAATAAGGCAGCAAAATCATGACCGATGAAATCAATAAAAGCTGAGTGTAGTTTTTATTGAAAAAATACACGGCAATGAGTGAGCCTTGCACCACAAGCGTCGTCAGCCAAAGTGATGAGATTGGTACATTATTTTGATTATTCTTTAAAAAAAATTTCGGGAAAGCACCATTTTTTGCAGCCAGAAATGGAATTTCAGTGGCAAATAAAGTCCAACTTAAATAAGAGGATGCAACAGAAATAATGAGTCCAATGGTAATAATGATGGTACCCGGCAAGCCGATCAGTTGCTGCAAAATGGTCGCCATTGATGGGTTATGCATGCCTGCAAGCGCTTCACGACTTGCCACACCATAAGCCAATACGGTCACCATCACGTAAAAACTTAATGCCAGCAAAACACCTAAAATAGTTGCTTTACCAATATCATGACGTTTTTTTGCACGTGATGATAAAACTACAGCACCTTCAATACCGGTAAATACCCAAAGGGTAATCAACATCAGGTCTTTCACTTGCTGCCAAAGTGGAACTTGCAAAGAAAAGTCATGTAAGTTGAGTTTGAACAAATCAAACTTAAAGGCAATGAAGGTAAAGAAGATGAAAACTACCATTGGAATAATTTTGGCAATGGTCGCCAGTAAATTCACAATCGCAGCTTCTTTAATGCCTCGACTTACTAACCAGTGCACCAGCCACACAAAAATGCTTGAGCCAATCAGTGAATAGAGCGTATTACCTTCACCAAAAATAATATGGTCTTTGTTATCGGTAAACATGCCGACGCCTGAAAAGGCAATCACCACATAACCGACAATACCAATGGTAGTACACAACCAATAGCCCCACGCTGAGCAAAACCCGATCAGGTCTCCAAAGCCTTCTCGTGCATAGTTATAAATACCGCCGTCAAGATCTGGTCGTTGACGCGTTAAATGCAACAATGAGAGGGCCAAGAAAATAATACCGACCCCAGTAATGAGCCATGCGACTAGAAGGGCAGAACCATTGGCAACCTGAGCCATATTTTGGGGGAGGCTAAAGACGCCTGACCCCACCATAGAACTAAAGACCAGCGCTGTAAGAGACAATAATCCGATTTTGGCAGCAGACATGGTATTTATTCTTTAAAAAATTGAGAAAGTTCAGCAATGTGTTCTGGCCCGATACCACAGCAACCACCCACTAAACTTGCACCTGCTTGCTGCCATTGTTTAGCAAAACCTAGATAAGCTGGAGCATCTAAGTCTTTACGAATTTCATCCAGACCATCGTTGGCAGTAGCGCTTTCATCTTGCGGTGGGAAAGCATTGGCATAAGCACCAATTTGCACAGACTCTGGAATAAGACCTTTAATTTCATTAATTGCTTGCAAGATCACTTCAGGTTGGCAGCAGTTAAACAACACTGCTTTGGCATTTGATTGTTTGATGAACTCAGCCACTTGCTGCATATTTTCACCAGAACGAAGGAGTGCTTGTTCTTGTTTAATCTCATCTTGCAGCGTAAATGATACCCAATAGTCTTTACCATCTTGTGGTAATAACGCATGTACTGTTTCAACTTCTTTTAAGCACGATTGAGTTTCAGCGAGCCAGAAATCTACTTCTGGTGCCAATGTGTTAATGATCGGCTCAGCAAGGCTTTTAGCTTGTTCAGGTTGGAACAGGTCGGCACGATAAGAACCAAATAACGGTGGTAAGCAGCCTGCGATTTTGACATTTTTACCGCTTTCTTTAACTGCATTTTTTGCCTGTTCAATTGCAACTTTAATTAAACGCACACCGTCAGTTTCAAAGCGTTCTTGTCCAATATGAAATGGCACAACAGCATAGTTATTGGTGGTAATCACTTCTGAACCAGCATTGATAAAATCAAGATGTACTTCTTTTACTGTTTCTGGAGCTTCAATGAGTGCAAGTGCAGACCACTCTGGTTGACGAAACGGAGCGCCACGACGGGCCAATTCACGGCCTAAACCGCCATCTAAAATCTTCATAAATTACAACATAAAGGGAGAAAAAATATTTGATTAATCTAGCGTGTAGATGGATTGTGTTCAATCGCGAATATGCTCGATATATTTCTAAATAAATTAGATTGTTATGAATATTTTTTCTTAAGAGGATTTCTGTAGACGATGTTCAGTTTTACTGATGAACTTCACGTGAAAAAGATGAGGTATTTATTTGAACACATTGAATAAAAAATGATCTTATAACGCGCCAAATTGCTGCCAACTTTCGCCAGTGTGCTGCGTTTTATAATACGCTTTAAGTTGTTCAAGTTGCATAAAATGTATGCCTGACCAAATCAATAAACTAATGAATAATAAAACCTTAGATAAGCTGCGAACTTTTTCTAGGCGAGCAAAAGCTAACAGTACAAAAAATAAGGCAGGTAAAAATATAAAGAATTGAACAGGGGAGAAAAATAAATGAGCAGTACTGAAATATAACGCCGCTGCACTGATGAGCAGATTTAAAACAGAACATAGCTTTTGATATTTACCGAGCTTAAATGCATAAGCGGTGATGGCAAGTAGTACGGCTGAGCTGATGTAAATTGCTGTACCACCAATCATCCATATATAAAAACCGCTTACCAAAAGATAAGCCAGCAGCAAAAAAAGCACGAGCTTAAAACCAGATGACAAAAGGCGAGGTGATGATTTTAAAGGCGTCATAGCGAATCTAAATATCTCAGCTGAGGTCTTAAAAACAAAAGGACGAATCGAAATTCATCCTTTTGGAATTTTATTTATACATCGTCAAACTTAATTTGCTTTTGCAACTGGGGCAGCAGCAGTTTCATCGTTTGCAGCCTTGAACGGAGATGTATAGTTCAAGCCAAGTGTAGAACTTGTGTACTGGCGAACTTTGTCGAGTAACACAGGATCTTTGCTTAAGTCTTGTTTATAAGACACTACAATTTCATGAAGCTTCTGGTTCCACTTACCTTCAGTTTGCTCAGGGAAAGCTTTTTCAAGTAAGTTAAGCATGATGTATGGAGAAGTCGAAGCACCCGGAGACGCACCTAACAATGCAGTTACAGCACCATCTTTAGACGCAAAGATTTCTGTACCGAATTGAAGCGTTGCTGGTTTACCCGGTTCTTTCTTGATGATCTGAACACGTTGACCACCTTGGCTTAAACGCCAGTCTTCAGCTTTCGCATCTGGGTAGTATTTACGAAGTTCATTTAGACGGTCTTCATCTGACATCATGACTTGGCTCACCAAGTATTTAACAAGATCAAGGTTTTCCAAGCCAACAGTGGTCATTGGTAAAACGTTGTTTTTGTTGGTTGATGCAAGTAAATCAAGCTGAGAACCATTTTTCAGGAACTTGTTTGAATACGTTGCAAATGGGCCAAACAATACATATTTTTTACCGTCGATATAACGTGTATCAATATGCGGTACAGACATTGGAGGCGCACCAAGTTCAGCACGGCCATACACTTTTGCTGTGTGTTCAGCAGTAATTTTTGGGTTGTCAGTAATTAAGAACTCACCACCAACAGGGAAGCCAGCATATTGTTTCGCTTCTGGTAAACCAGTAAGTTGCAATAATTTAACTGCTGCACCGCCTGCACCGATAAATACAAAACGTGTTTTAACGTGATCTACTTTACCAGTTTTCAAATTTTTGAAAGACACAGTCCAAGTTTTGTCATCATTTTGGCTGATGCCTGTCACTTCAGTTGATGTCTGTAATTTGAAATTCGGGTTTTGATTTAAATGACCTACTAATTGTTTAGTGATTGAACCATAGTTCACGTCAGAGCCAACATCCATACGGGTCGCGGCAACTTTTTGACTTGGATCACGGTCATTCATGACTAAAGGTGCCCATTGTTTAATCACAGCAGGGTCTTCAGTAAATTTCATACCTTTGAACAACGGGCTTTGAATCATGGCAGCATAACGTTTTTCTAAGAATTGAACGTTATCGCCCCAAACGAAAGCAATATGCGGAACTGGATTAATGAATGATTTCGGTTCAGCTAAAACGCCTTGTTTTACCTGATATGACCAGAACTGTTTAGCAACTTCAAATTGAGAAGCAACTTTTTCAGCTTTGGCAATTTCCATTTTACCGTTTTTCTCTTCGGTATAGTTCATTTCCATAAAGCCAGAGTGGCCTGTTCCGGCATTGTTAAAGCCGTTTGAGCTTTCTTGAGCAACTTGATCAAGACGCTCAAACATACGAATTTGCCAGTTTGGTTCAAGCTCAGTTAAATAAGTACCAAGAGTAGCACTCATGATGCCGCCGCCAACAAGAACAGCATCAACAACTGGCTCATCTTTTGCAGTTTCAACTTGTTTTGACGTTGTTGGTCTAAACAAGAATGCAATACCTGCAATTAGAATAAGAATGATTAATACCAGAAGGTATTTCAAAAACTTTTTCATGTAAGGGGGACCTTAAAATAAGTTATTTGAGTCACTTAAGGTGTGAGGAAACCTAGACAGCGTATCCAGACAAAACGGATATAAATGCGAAAGTAAATTCTCAAAATTAGAGAACTTCGAAAAAAATAAAAATTACTTGGGATTATCGCAAACACTCTATATTTTAGACTAATTTTGCATTGACAAGACAATTTTTATAATAAATGGGGTTCATCAAAATCATAAATATGATTTATATTTAATCAAATTGAGCTTTGAAAAGATAATTTAAGCCAAATATTTTTATTTAAATATTTGAAATCAAATTAATAATTTTAATTTGATTAAAGTTAAATCATTTGAAGAATATTTGCCTATAAAAATCGATTAATTTTTATTTCATATCATATTTATGTAAATAAGCTGCTCGTAAGCGCTCATTTTCTGTCATACATTGTTATTATTAATATTGGTTATATAAAGATTAAATTAAGGGCATATCTCTGCATAAGAAATATGCCCTTTCAGATTTTATGATGCTACATAGAATGGTGCAGTTGAACGTGGTAACGCTTCACGTCCACGAATTTGGTCTGCAATTTTCTCGGCAATCATAATGGTAGTTGCATTTAAGTTACCGGTAATAATGAGCGGCATGATAGAGGCATCGACAACACGTAAACCACGCATACCGTGTACACGACCTTGACCATCTACAACAGCCATTTCATCTTCACCCATCTTGCAGCTACAAGATGGATGGTAAGCTGTTTCTGCATGGTTACGAACAAAGTCATCAAGCTCTGCATCGGTTTGCAAATGTTTGCCCGGACTAATTTCTTCACCACGATATGGGTCAAGTGCAGGTTGCTGCATGATTTCACGAGTAATACGAATTGCATCGCGGAACTCGCGCCAGTCTTGTTCAGTCGACATGTAGTTAAACAAGATACTTGGATGCTCAAATGGATCTTTCGATTTAAGTTTGATACGGCCGCGTGAAGGTGAACGCATTGAACCTACATGAGCCTGGAAACCATGTTCTTTCACTGCATTACTACCGTTGTAGTTAATAGCAACTGGCAAGAAATGATACTGGATATTTGGCCATGTAAATTCATCCGAACTACGGATAAATCCGCCTGCTTCAAACTGGTTACTTGCACCAATACCTGTACCGTTAAATAACCACTCGGCACCAATTGCAGGTTGGTTATACCATTTCAAGGCAGGGTATAAAGAAACAGGTTGCTTACATTTATATTGTAAGTACATTTCTAGATGGTCTTGCAGGTTTTCACCTACGCCCGGCAAATCATGAACCACATCAATGTCCATTGATTTTAAGAAGGTACTTTGACCCACACCTGAACGTTGTAAAATTTGTGGTGACGCAATTGCGCCTGCGCATAGTAAGACTTCGCGTTTAACCAATGCGCGTTGCAAGTTGTTTTGGTCAGCACCAATAATGTATTCAACACCAATGGCTTGCTTTTGATTAAACAATATTTTATTGGTTGTAGCGTGAGTCAGAATGGTCAGGTTTGGACGACCTTTTGCCATATCCAAATAACCACGTGCAGTACTTGAACGGCGACCTTTTGGGGTAACTGTACGGTCCATTGGACCAAAGCCTTCTTGCTGGTAACCATTTAAGTCATCAGTACGCGGGTAACCGGCTTGTACACCAGCTTCAACCATGGCATGGAACAACACATTGTTGCCATTTTTAGGAGTAGCAACGGACACAGGACCATTGCCGCCATGGTAGTCATTTTCACCAATGTCACGGGTTTCGGCTTTTTTGTAGTATGGCAAACAGTCGGCATAAGACCAGTTTTCAAGGCCCTTATGTGTTGCCCATTGTTCTAGATCCATTGCATTACCGCGGATATAGCACATGCCGTTAATTAAAGATGAACCCCCTAAACCTTTACCACGACCACATTCCATACGGCGGTTATTCATGTGTGGCTCAGGATCAGTTAAATAAGCCCAGTTATAGCGACGGCCTTGAAGAGGGTAGGCCAAAGCTGCCGGCATTTGTGTACGGAAATCCAAGCGATAATCTGGTCCACCCGCTTCTAATAATAAAACGGTGGTATCTTTGTCTTCAGTAAGACGCGCAGCGAGTACATTTCCGGCAGATCCTGCGCCAATAATAATGTAATCATATTCTTTAATATTCATAACTATCCTTTTTTTACTAACAGTTTGCCTGAGCAATCTATAAAGACTGCTCGGCATATGTGATTTAGGTTGAAGTGTTTAAAGCGATGGAGGCATTAAAAAATGCTTTGATAATCGCCAAGTTCAACTTGAATAGATTTGATACGAGTATAGTGCCCAAGCGTAGTTAAGCCATTTTCGCGGCCTACACCAGATTGTTTATAGCCACCGACTGGCATCTCGGCAGGCGATTCACCCCACGTGTTAATCCAGCAAATACCTGCTTCAATTTGGTGAATAATGCGATGAGCACGGCTGATGTCTTGAGTAACCACGCCGGCAGCTAAACCAAAGGTGGTATCGTTGGCACGACGGATGACTTCTTCTTCGGTTTCATAGCTTAAAATGCTCATGACAGGTCCAAAAATTTCTTCTTGAACAATCGCCATCTGGTCAGTGCAGTCGCTAAATACCGTCGGTAGTACATAAGCGCCTTTTGCAAGTTCGCCTTCTGTTGCGCGGCAACCGCCAATTAACACTTTAGCGCCTTGTTGTTTGCCTGACTCAATGAAAGACAACACTTTTTCCATGTGAGGGAAGCTAGTGAGTGGACCGAAGTTGGTGTCTTCAGCCATTGGGTCGCCAATGCGAATACGTTTTACACGCTCTACAACGGCTTTTTCAAAGTCGGCTAGAAGTGATTTTGGAACAAATACACGCGTACCGTTGGTACATACTTGACCTGAGCTAAAGAAGTTCGCCATGACTGCAATATCTGCTGCACGGTTCAGGTCGGCATCTTCACAAATAATCAGTGGAGATTTACCACCGAGTTCCATGGTCACTTCTTTAAGCGTAGAACCAGCAGCACTTGCCATGACTTTTTTGCCAGTTTCCACACCGCCAGTGAATGAGATTTTTTCAATCACAGGATGTTCAGTGAGCCACTGACCAATTTCACGACCAGGACCTTGCACCACGTTAAATACGCCGTCTGGAACGCCAGCTTCTGTATAGATTTCTGCAAGTTTAAATGCAGTGAGTGGAGTGGTTTCGCTTGGCTTGAAAATCATGGCATTACCCGCAGCAAGGGCAGGGGCAGATTTCCATAAAGCAATTTGAATTGGATAGTTCCAAGCACCAATACCAGCAACCACACCTAACGGTTCACGGCGTGTATAAAAGAAACTTGATTCGCGAAGTGGAACTTGTTCACCTTGAATGGCTGTTGCAAGTCCTGCGTAGTATTCGAGTACATCTGCGCCAGTCACAATGTCGACTGTAGATGTTTCGCTAAAAGCTTTACCTGTGTCGAGTGTTTCAAGACGGGCAAGCTCATCATTACGTTCACGAAGAATGTCGACAGCACGACGTAAAATACGCGAACGTTCCATGGCAGTCATGGCAGCCCAGATTTTTTGTCCTTGTTGGGCACTTTGTACAGCAGCTTCAATATCTTGTTCAGAAGCTTGCTGAAGAGTCGCGATTGTCTCGCCGTTGGCAGGGTTAATACTATTAAATGTTTTACCACTGGTTGCTTTAACGTAGCGTCCATGGATATACAATTGATGAACTTGTACATCACTCATTTTGTCTCTCCTGCAAAGGCTTGTTCGCAAATTGCAATTGCGTTTGTACATAATCGTAAGCAATGGAACGAGCAAGATTGCTGTCAAATTCGTTATGACGGCTTAAACTGCCTCGTAACCATAATCCATCAATCAATGCTGCCAAACCTCTAGCGGCAACACTGGCCTGTTGTTCATCCATTAACTTAAGAAAATAAAACTTTAAGTTGGAGTACAGGCGTTGATCATTAATCTTTTGTAAGCGGCTTAAGTCTGGTACATGCATACTTGCTGACCAAAAGTCCAACCAGACCCGCATTGCTTTTTCATTGACCTGACTAATGTCAAAGTTAGAGTCGATAATGGCCTTAATCTGGCTCTCTGGATGCGAATCTGCTTCTGCTCTGTACTGTTCGGTTTTACGACGCAGAACATTTAACATTTCTTGCATGCAGGTATTTATCAACCCTTGTTTGTCGCCAAAATAATGGCTAACAATGCCGGTCGACAGCTCGGCTTTTTTTGCAATTTGTGCAATGGTGGTATTAGATAACCCCACTTCATAAATTACGTCGAGTGCAGCGTTCATGATTTCTTCACGTCGCACATGTTCTGGTTTTACTCTGCGTTTTGTCATGGTTGTCCACATCAGCACTTTTAGTGGTGCTTAAAATTCAACATGTTAACTTGCAGAGCATCATAGCACTTTTTTATCATACTTGTTATTGATTGAACGTTCAATCAATAACAAGTATGATATGTAAAAATCAATGAATTTTTGAACAAGCTTCTAAAAATAAAGAGGTGAAATCAAAGGTTCTTAAGGATAGGATGATGCGCATAAGTACATTACTTATCACGTTATTTTGAGAAAAATACACCGATTGCAAGGAGCAATAAGATGGTGTTGAAAAGTGATGGATATTCTTCAGACCATATTCGGTTAAATCGTTTCGTATTTTGGAGTTCAGCAATCAGTATCGGTATTTTTGGCCTGCTTTTTGTGCTGTTTCCAGAAAAAAGTCAGTTTTGGCTGACCTATGTACAAGTGCAAGTAAATCACTTTTTTGGGTGGTATTACATGCTGGTTATTGTGCTGTGTCTGGGTTTTGTTGGTTGGCTCGCTTTTTCAAAAGTAGGGCAGATTCCTTTGGGAAAAGATGACGACAAACCAGAGTTTAGTTATTTGGCTTGGACTTCAATGCTGTTTTCGGCAGGGATTGGTATTGCGCTACTTTATTATGGTGTGGCCGAACCGGTTGACCATTTTTTAAGACCGCCAGAAGGCGAGGCAGGAACGATTCAGGCAGCCCGTAATGCGATGACTTATAGCTTTTTGCATTGGGGGATTCATGGCTGGGTGCTCTATGCATTGCTCGGAGTTACTTTAGGCTACTTTGCTTTTAGACAAAACTTGCCATTAGCACTTCGCTCGGCGCTTTACCCAATTTTTGGAGAGCGAGTACATGGCTTGGTGGGTGATTTTGTCGATGGTTTTGGAATTTTAGCGACGGTTATTTCCTTAGTCACCAACTTGGGAATCGGAGCATTAGTGCTGGTATCGGGCATTTGTTACTTACTGCCGCAAATTCCGGATAACTCAGCGACCTTAATTACTGCCGTGCTCATCATGATGTTCGTTGCGACGATTACGACAGTGGTTGGTATTGAAAAAGGTTTAGCATGGTTGTCGCGTATTAATTTACGTCTGCTGTATGCCTTACTTTTATTTGTATTTTTAACGGGTCCGACTAACCATTTATTAAATGGTCTGGTACAAAATACGGGCGATTATCTCAATAATTTTATTGGTAAAAGTTTTGATATGTATTTGTACAATCAAAAAGCCAGTGGCTGGTTGGGTTCGTGGACCGTATTTTATTGGGCTTGGTGGATTGCTTGGGCGCCTTTTGTCGGTATGTTTATTGCCCGTATTTCAAAAGGACGTACCATTCGTGAAGTTGTATTGGGTGTATGCCTGATTCCACTAGGCTTTACATTGGCTTGGATTTCAGTTTTTGGAAACACTGCAATTTATTTTATCTTGCAGCAAAAACAGAAAGTATTAGGTGATATGGTCTTAACTGATCCAGCATTATCTTTATTTAAATTACTCGAATATCTGCCGTTTAATCCGTACGTTGCGGGTATTGTTGTTGTAATTTGTTTCGTTTTATTTTTGACACCAGTTGGCTCTGGTACACTAATGATCGCTAATTTGTCCTCAAAAGGGGGCACCAATGATAGTGATTCACCGATCTGGTTACGCGTCTTTTGGTCTGTGGTAATTACCATTGTAAGTATTGGCTTGCTATTAGCCGGTAGTTTTAACTCCATGCAAAGTGCTGTGGTGTTATGTGGTTTACCATTTTCAGTCATTATTTTGCTCTATATGTTTGGTTTAGCCAAAGCGTTAAAGCAAGATGATTTTGACCCTCAATTAGTGAAAAAACAGTTAGCTGTTTCAAAAGACATTTCAGTCCCATCGAACTGTGGACAGAATAAAGTGACCGAGGTTTTATAACCTCAATCGATCACATCTATATATTATTTTTTTGCGTTTAAAGTCGTCTTTTCATTGTTTTAAATAAGAGTGAAAAGACGAAATTAAATATTTTGTTTTTATTTTATTCCTTGAGGATTGTATGGCAACAGATAATCCAAGAGCAGTTGATGATTTAACATTATCTAAATCTAAAAAAGACCCGCTCAACCGTGTGGTTTTTTATTTTTCAGCTGTACTTATTTTAATTTTTTCTCTCGTCACGTTTTTGTTCAACGATTTTGCAAATCGAGTCATGAATGCCGTGCTTCAGTGGGTGACTTCAACCTTTGGTTGGTATTATCTGCTCGCCGCAACATTATATATGGCCTTCGTGATTTTTATTGCCTGCTCAAGATATGGCAGTATCAAATTAGGACCTAAGCATTCAAAGCCTGAGTTTAGTTTACTGAGTTGGTCTGCCATGCTGTTCTCTGCTGGTATTGGTATCGACCTCATGTTCTTCTCGGTCGCTGAACCACTATCTCATTATATGCAACCTCCGGTCGGAGCAGGTCAAACCTATGAAGCAGCACGCCAAAGTATGGTTTGGACATTGTTTCACTATGGTTTAACAGGCTGGTGTATGTATGCCTTGATTGGTATGTCATTGGGATACTTTAGCTATCGTTATAATTTGCCGCTTACCATTCGTTCTGCACTTTACCCAATTTTCGGGAACAGAATTAATGGTGCGATTGGGCATAGTGTTGATACAGCTGCCGTGATCGGGACAATTTTTGGTATTGCAACAACCTGCGGGATTGGAGTAGTACAGCTGAATTACGGCCTACATGTGTTATTGGGGTTACCAGAAAATATCTGGATGCAATTTATCCTGATTGCTGTTGCAGTGGGTATTAGTATTATTTCGGTGACATCTGGGGTTAATAAAGGCCTGCGGATTTTATCTGAAATCAATATTTATGTTTCGGTCGGGTTATTGCTGTTTATTTTATTCTTGGGAAATACTGAGTTTTTACTCAATGCCCTTGTCCAAAATATTGGTGACTATTTAACTCGTTTCCCTGCTTTAGCATTACAAAGTTTTGCTTTTGAACAGCCTAAAGAGTGGATGAGTAGTTGGACTTTCTTCTTCTGGGCGTGGTGGATTGCGTGGTCTCCATTTGTAGGACTCTTTTTGGCACGTATCTCAAGAGGACGTACCATTCGTGAGTTTGTATGCGGTACCTTAATTATTCCACTTCTATTTACACTTACGTGGTTATCTATTTTTGGTAATAGTGCTCTGCATAGCGTTATTTTTGAAGGCAATCAAACCTTAGCAGCGACTGTGTTAGCAAATCCGGCTCATGGTTTTTATGACCTGTTAGCGCAATATCCGGGCTTTACCTTTATCGCTTCAATTGCCACCGTAACAGGACTTTTGTTCTACGTGACTTCTGCCGATTCAGGAGCTCTGGTTTTAGGTAACTTCACCACTAAACTCACGAATATCGATAATGATGCTCCACGTTGGTTAAGCGTGTTTTGGGCAGTGGCGATTGGTTTACTCACATTAGCCATGCTCATGACCAACGGCATTACAGCCTTGCAAAACGCAACTATTATTATGGGTTTGCCGTTTAGTTTTGTGATGTTCCTTGTGATGGCAGGGCTTTATAAGTCACTCAGACTTGAAGATTACAGGCATGCTAGTCGCAGTATGAATGCGGCACCAGTGGTAGGGAACGTTGATATTCTGAACTGGAAACAGCGTTTAACTCGAGTCATGCATCATCCGGGAACCACTGAAACACAGCGCATGCTAGATACGGTGTGTTTGCCAGCTGTTCAGGCTGTTGCTGATGAGTTGATTAAGCAGGGTATGAATGTGGACGTGCAGCAAACCCCGCTTGAAGATGAAGATACGCTTTACCATTTAGATCTGACTATCCATTTGGAAGAAGAGCAAAACTTTGTTTATCAGATCTGGCCTGTACGCTATAGCGCGCCGAACTTCAGTCAGCGTGTAAAACGAGGCAAACAGTTCTATTTCCGACTTGAAACCTATCTTTATGACGGCTCGCAAGATAACGATCTGGTTGGCTACAGTAAAGAACAGGTCATTAACGATATTTTAGATAAATATGAAAGACATATGACGTTCTTACATATTAATCGTATTAGCCCCGGGAATCGTCCATTGTTCCCAGATCCACAAGCTTAAGAGGAAAATGCATGGCTTCTCCTTATCTACATTCTTTTGCTTTATTTTTCTCGTTGCTCAATCCATTTTTAATGAGCATTTATATGATTGGCCTGATCCGCCATTCAGAAGCCAAGGTGTTTAATAAAGCACTGATTCAGGGAAGTTTGATTGCTTTTGTCGTATTCATGCTATTTGCATGGGGCGGCGAAACAATTTTTAGTAAATATCTGAATGTACGTTTTGAAGCCTTTCAGATTTTTGGAGGCCTTATCTTTTTGGTGATTGGCTACCGCTATGTGTTTCAGGGTGCCGACACCATTGGAGAAATGCGTGGTGCTCCAGAACATCTGGCTGGCACCATTGCCATGCCGTTTATGATCGGTCCAGGGACTATTAGCGCTGCGGTAGTCACAGGAATTGAAATGTCAATTGGTGAAGCAGCCCTAGTGATTGCCTTCACTTTGTTTTTAACTTGCAGTATTTTGATTTTAATGAAATTTTCACATGATCATTTACGCTATAAACATGCCAAGCATATCGACCGCTATTTTGATATTGTTGGGCGTTTATCTGCTTTATTAATTGGTACGATCGCCATTGATATGATCATTAATGGTGTGACAGGCGTCATTAATAAAGTTTAGCAAGTCACTCATAACAACCTGCTATGCCATTGAACATGGAATAAAATGGCATAGCATCTTCTAAAAAATTCTAAGATAAATAAAACAGCTTTAAAAAATAACTTTAAAAATAGTGTCTTAAAAAATTAAATTTTAAAAAACAATCAAAGATATTAAAAAATACAATGCTATGTTGTGGATTTAAGCATGTTTTTTTTGTGAATTATCAACCATAATGTTGACTGAGCTTGTTTTAAGACAGAGTTGAGCTATGCCTACATTAGATGAAATGACCACAGCAACTGATGATCAGTCTGAATTGACGATGTCAGTTTTGATGACGCCTGATATGGCAAATTTTTCAGGTAATGTTCATGGTGGTACGATTCTAAAACTACTAGACCAAGTCGCTTATGCTTGCGCAAGTCGTTATTCGGGTGGCTACGTGGTGACTTTATCTGTAGATAAAGTAAATTTTAAAGAACCTATTTATGTAGGTGAGCTGGTGACCTTCTTGGCAAGTGTGAACCATGTAGGTCGTACTTCAATGGAAGTCGGAATCCGTGTTGAAGCGCAAAATATCCAGAAGCGGACAGTGCGCCATACCAATAGCTGTTATTTCACGATGGTTGCTGTTGATGAACAGGGCAAGCCATGTGAAGTACCTCAATTAAATCTCAATACAGAATGGAAGCGTTGCCGCTTTGAAGCTGCTGAGCATCGTAAGGTTTTACGTCTGCAAGAAAACCACAACCCATCTTGTAGCATGTATAAGAAAACTTCTTAAAAAAAATACATCGAATTAAAAAAGGATCGAACCGCAGCATGGTTCGATCCTTTTCTTCTTTACCAAAATTCAGCGTCCATTTTTCATTTCAGTAAAATTATCTCTGAGCTTGGAGGAGAATGCTGAGAGAATTAACGAGCTGCAGGAGCAGCTTCAGAAGCAGAACCTACAGCATCAGATGCAGCATTTGCAGTGTTTGCTTGTTCTTGAGTTGAAACAACAACTTTTTCTTCACCAGCAGTGTTATGTGCTTGGTCGTGCTTAGAAGCAGCAAAAGTTGAAGCAGCAGTTAAAGCAAGTGTAGTAGCGAGTAAAGTTTTAGCTAATTTCATTTTATGGCATCCTTAAATTTCATTTAAAAATAAATTAAACCTAATCGTTCATACATACCTGAAACCTGTATGGCTGAATGACTAAGCTAGGACACATGCTAAGCCGAGCTTGGTATTACATCAATTAACTTAACAATCTATTACGGCTATCTTAACAATATGAAATATACGGGTCATTTATGTGAGCAATCTGTAAAATAAAAGGGCTTAAATACACCTTAAAATGTGAAAAAATATTTCTTATCGAATGAAAAAAGATCAACTTTGTTACGTAAACCTAACACTCTGGCATGAATTGTGAATGCGCCTAAATAGAATATTCCGTTTGAATTATAATTATCCAGAGTTAATATAGATTTTAAATGAGATGTATGTCACATATTAACTATTTTGGCCTGATAATTGAAAAGTATATCTTCAAAGTGAAAAATCATTTTCATGCTACTTAAACAGTGATATATCTTTCTTAGTTTTTTGAACCTTGTTGATTTGAGCCGCTTGTGAAACTGATTGCCCCAAAAACTGTTCCTACCCATATTATTTCCGGTTTTTTAGGGGCAGGAAAAACCACATTATTACAGCATTTATTAAGCCAAAAGCCTAAAGATGAGGTTTGGGCTGTATTAATGAATGAGTTTGGACAAATTGGAGTAGACCAACAACTCTTACCTCAAGATGAAGGATATGCAGTCAAAGAACTATTAGGCGGTTGTTTATGTTGTAGCAGTCAATTGCCGATGCATATTGCTTTAGCCCGTCTATTGAGTGAACAAAAGCCAGATCGACTCTTTATTGAACCGACTGGACTTGGACATCCTTCTCAGTTATTTGACCAACTGACTGAGCCTCATTGGCAAAGTAGTTTAGCCATGCGAGCACTGATTACGGTGGTAGATGGCAGTCGTTTACACGATACCAATTGGGTTAAACAAAACCTTTATGAAGATCAGTTAAAAGCTGCCCAAATTGTGGTGGTGTCACATACCGATGTGATGACTTTTGAAGATGATCAAGCGCTTGAGTTATTAAAAGACGAATACCAGCCTTATCACCAAGAGTGGATTAAAACTGAACATGGTCAGTTAGCGTTAAATAAAATTGATGTAGCTGCTCGTTTAACTGAGCGATTTATACAACCTTTACTTAAACTTCAAAAACAAATGACTGAAACCGAGGTTAAGAAGGAAATTCAGCAATTACCTTATCATTATGTCGAGTCGGCACAAGGCTATATTGTGGCAGGTTGGAAATTACCTAAACGCTGGAAATTCGATTTTTATAATTTGCTAGATTTATTATGTGCGCAGCAAGACTGGCTTCGAATTAAGGGAATTTTTAACACAGATCAAGGGTGGAAAGTTTTTAACTTTAATCCTGATCAGTTTAATTATAAGTCTGGTGAAGAGGGCATTGATAACCGTATTGAAATCATTAGCGAACATAACCATGATTGGTTAGCTTTTGAAACAGCATTACTTGCCTGTCAGCTTGAAGAATAGAGAACATTAAACCAAAAGTAATTCAATGTTCTCTGAAGAGTGGGATTAAGGTTTGCTATCTAACACAGCTTTAGCTTGCGCATGGTCAATATCTTTTTCCCAGTGAGCAATCACTACGGTCGCGACACAGTTACCAATTAAGTTGGTACAGGCACGAATAATTCCGATAAACCAGTCGACTGAAAGTAGAAGCACTAAGCCAATTGCAGGGAGACTTGGTATCACTGAAAGCGTGGCTGCAAGAATAACTAAAGCCGAGCCGGGAATGCCGTGCGCCCCTTTAGATGTGATGAGTGAAACCAGCAAAATAGCCAGTAAGTCATGCATAGACAAATTAATATTGCAGGCCTGTGCAATAAAGATCACGCCTAAAGTTAAGTAAATTGAAAAGCCATCTAGATTAAATGAATAACCAGTTGGAATAACCAGACCGACAGTTGAATCTTTAATTCCCAAATTTTTGAGTTTTTTCATAATTTGAGGAAGAACAGAGTCAGAAGAAGCGGTACCTAAAACAATAGCGAGTTCATCTTTAAAATAGCCCACAAATTTGAAAATGTTGAGACCGGCAAGTTTTAAAATCGAACCTAAAACAATAACGACAAATAAAATGCAGGTTGCATAAAACAGTAAAATTAAATAACCCAATTGTAAGAGTGAATCTAAACCAAATTTAGCAGTGGTATAGGCGACTGAACCGAATACACCAATTGGAGCTAAACGAATAATAAGTCCCATAATTTTAAAGAAGACTTCCGAAAAAGCTTCAAGCGCTTGACGTACCAGCTCTGCTAAATGTTTAGGAATTAAAAGTAGGGAAACACCAAATAAAATAGCGATCAATAAAACCTGTAAAATATCGCCGTTTGCAAAAGCAGCAGTGAAGGTCTTCGGAATAATATTGAGTAGAAATTCCGAACCCGTATGCATCTCGTGGGCACGTTCGGTATACGTACTTAAATCTTTTGCATCTAAATGGCTAATATCGATATTCATACCGACGCCCGGTTTAAATACATAAGCCACAATAATGCCTAAAATTAAGGCAATACTGGTGACCACTTCAAAATAAAGAATGGTTTTTGCACCGACTTTGCCCATTTTTTTAATGTCGTTTGCACCATAGATTCCCAGTACAACCACACAAAACACAATTGGTGCAATCAGCATCTTAATTAAAGAAATAAAACCATCACCTAATGGCTTTAGAGAAAGGGAGAAATCATGAAAGCCGATTCCAACTGCAACCCCAAGAAAGAGAGCACAAAGAACCTGTAAAAATAAACTACGCTTGAGCTTTAGCCACATAAGTCATCAATTTTAGCAAGAGGAAAATATCTCTCTCTAAAGCAAAAAGCCGGCCAACTATAAAATAAGCTGAGTGTTTTGGAAGAATATGCAAATTTCACATGACTATGCTTTGGATTGTTCAGTTTTTTTATAATTTCTTATCCAAAATCGAGTATCCTTAGCGCCAAATTTTGGGACATATTAATCATGGCGCTTAAAGCAACAATTTATAAGGCAGACTTGAATATTGCCAATATGGATTACCATATTTATGGTGATTATCAACTGACGCTTGCCTTGCATCCTTCGGAAACTTTAGAACGCTTAATGGTTCGTTTGATGGCCTTTGCTCGTTTCGCAAGTGATGAGCTTGAGTTTACTAAAGACCTTTTTGAAACTGACGAGCCAGCGTTATGGCAAAAAGATTTAACGGGTCAGTTAGAAACATGGATTGAAGTTGGTTTGCCATCTGAAGATAAAGTCAAAAAAGCCAGTGCACGTTGTAAAACAGTGGCGATTGTTGTTTATGGCACACAAGTCGAAGACTGGTGGAAACGAAACAGTAAAATTAAAACGTTAAGTAACGTTCAGGTTTGGCAAATTGCCCCTCAAAGTACAGTAGAGCTAGAGCAACTGTGTGAACGTACGATGCAGCTTCAATTAAATGTCATGGACAACGAGTGGACGCTTTTAGGTGAAAAGGGCCAGGCAACTGTTGTGTGGACACAGTTACAGTAACACAGAAAAGCGCAACAAATTCTACAGATTCAGTTGGTACACTAATGTACCAACTGCGATTTTAAAGATTCAGATTAAGGGGTAAACCATGTCAAATGAATTGGAAATTATCGATTTAAAAGTAGGCGAGGGTAAAGAGGCTGTTAAAGGCGCTTTAATCACGACTCACTATACAGGTTGGTTAGAAGATGGCACAAAATTCGATTCTTCAATTGACCGCGGTAATTATTTTGAATGTGTGATTGGAACAGGCCGTGTAATTAAAGGCTGGGACCAAGGCATTATGGGAATGAAAGTTGGCGGCAAGCGTAAATTAATCGTACCTGCTCATTTAGCTTATGGCGAGCGTAAAATGGGTAAGATTATCCCAGCTAATTCTAATTTAATTTTTGAAATTGAATTATTCGATGTCAAAACTCGTGACTAGTGAAGAACTTAAAGCCCTTTAGAGGGCTTTCTTGTTTATATGAGCTTTAAATATAAATACATTATTAATTTATATTTTAGCTTTATGAATATTTAAGATTATTTTCAGATTATTTGATTATAAATGCTAACTGAAAAACTGTTCATTTGTGGGCAGGATGATATTAAGACCAAATTTCAAAAAAGTTTGCGTTCTAAAAATCAAACTTCGCATAAATAATCTATATTGTTATTGAGACGCTATTTCATGATTATCCGCTTTGCATCTCCTTTGTTGAACATATCACTTGGCTTGGCTTTGGCTGGCTTGTCGGGTATGGCATTAGCCAAACCACCTAAACTGGACGCATCAACACTTACGGTGATTGGTTATCATGAAATTACCGATACTAAAAATGCATTAATTCCTCAATATGCAGTAACGACGCAACAATTTACACAGCATGTTGAATGGCTGCAAAAAAATGGATTCCATTTTATTACGGTTGATCAGTTGATCCGTGCTCATCAAGGTAAATTTCAACTACCTACAAAACCTGTTCTATTAACTGTAGACGATGGTTATCAATCTTTTTATCAAAATGCTTATCCTATTATTAAAGCTAAAAAAATTCCGGTTGTTCTAGCTGTCGTAGGTTCATGGTTAGAGCCAAAAGCAGGGCAGAAAGTCGATTTTTCAGGGGAAGAAATTCCACGTGACAAAATCTTAAGCTGGCCTGAGCTGAAAGAGATGCAAGATAGTGGCTTTGTTGAGATCGCAAGCCATAGCTATCATTTGCACCGTGGTATTACAGGCAACCCACAAGGCAACTCTGAACCTGCTGCAACAACTCGTTTTTATGATGTAAAAACTCAAACTTACGAGAACGATGCACAATATCAGTCACGTATCTATAACGACTTAAAGAAAAATAACGAACTACTAAAAGCACACGGCTTACGTTCACCACGTATTATGGTCTGGCCTTATGGTCGCTATAATATGCAAACTGTTCAAATTGCTAAAAAGCTGGGTATGCCAATTACCATTACACTTGATGATGGGGCTGATCACGCAAAACAATCTCTACAAAATATGAGCCGTATTTTGGTAGAAGGCGATATGACGACTGATGATTTGGCTCAAGAAATTAAAAATCGTGAATTGAATTTAACGGATAACAATCGTCCGCAAAAAATTATGCATATCGATCTGGACTATATTTATGATCCAGACCCGAAACAGCAAGAGCGTAATCTAGGTCACTTATTAGACCGAATTAATGCGATGGGTGTAAATACTGTCTATTTACAAGCATTTTCAGATCCAGATGCCAATGGCTCTGCCGATATGGTTTATTTCCCGAACCGTCACCTTCCAATGCGTGCCGACTTGTTTAACCGTGTAGCATGGCAAATTCAAACCCGTACGCCTGTAAGTCGTATTTATGCATGGATGCCTTTATTGGCATGGGAACTACCAAAAACTGATCCAGTTTCTAAAGATTTGGTAGTGACTCAGCAGGCAAAATCTGGTGAACACCTCAACATGGGGTATATCCGTTTAAGTCCGTTCTCAGCAGACGCACGCCAAACTATTCGTGAGATTTATCAAGATTTGGCTAAGTCATCTTCATTTAACGGAATTTTATTCCATGACGACGTCACCTTATCTGACTATGAAGATGCAAGCCCAGATGCCTTAAAAGCTTATGCGAAACAAGGTTTACCTACAGATTTGGCAAAAATTCGCGATAACGATCAAGATTTGCAAAAGTGGACTGCATATAAGACAAAATATCTAGATGATTTTGCAATGCAACTTGTTGATGACGTGCGACAATATGAACCGTTCTTGCTCACCGCACGTAACTTATATGCGCAAGTTGCTTTAAAACCATATGCAGAAAACTGGTATTCACAATCGCTTGAAGAGTCGTTAAAACGCTATGACTTTACGGCTATTATGGCAATGCCGTATATGGAACAGGTCGATAACTCTGATCAATTCTATAAAGACATGATTGATCGTGTGAAACAATATCCAAATGGCATTAAGAAAACTGTTTTTGAATTACAGGCAACCGACTGGCGTAAAAACGAAAAGGTACCTTCAACTGAAATGGCCGCAACAATTCATTCTCTTTATCAGCAAGGTGTAATGCATGTCGGATATTACCCAGATGACCCAATTAAAGATCAACCGGATGTGGACACTATGCATAAAGCATTTGCTGAAAAATCATCTCGTCTTGTGCCGTAGTTGAGGCTAAAACATGACAATCTTTGCTGCAATATGGTCGCATGCCTTAAAATTCGTTTTCTATTATCCATTATTCATGTCGTATTTATGGATGATTGGCGCGATCATTTTCTATTGGAAAGAACGTCAGGCTCCGCCTTACGATCAACCTGCTCCATTAGAGAGTTATCCAAAAGTCGCTGTGTTAATTCCTTGTTTTAATGAAGGGGATAATGCAGAAGAAACCATTAGCCATGCGTTAAAACTGGACTATCCTCATTTTGAAGTGATTGCGATTAATGATGGTAGCTCGGACAATACAGGCGAGGTACTCGACCGTTTAGCAGCACAACATGAAAAACTCCGTATTGTTCATTTGGCTCAAAACCAAGGTAAAGCCATGGGGTTGCAAGCCGGAAGCTTAATGACCGATGCCGAGTTTTTAATTGGTATTGATGGGGATGCTTTACTTGATCCTCATGCAGCAAAGTGGATGATTCGTCATTTTCAGGAAAATCCAACAGTTGCAGCTGTGACGGGTAACCCACGTATCCGTACTCGCTCAACTTTATTAGGGCGTATTCAGGTCGGTGAGTTTTCTTCGATTGTCGGCATGATTAAACGTGCACAACGTACCTTTGGACGCTTATTTACCGTATCGGGTGTAATTACCGCTTTTCGTAAGAGCGCTGTTCACCAAGTGGACTATTGGTCACCAAATATGTTGACTGAAGATATCGATATTACGTGGAAATTGCAGCGTGCAGGCTGGGACATTCGTTTTGAACCGAATGCCTTAGTCTGGATTTTAATGCCTGAAACTTTAAACGGTTTGTGGAAACAACGTTTACGTTGGGCTATGGGTGGAGCACAAGTATTAATTAAAAATATTGATGTGTTCACTAAGCCAAAATTAAATTTTTTATGGCCATTAATGTTTGAGCTGTGCTTAACCTTAGTTTGGTCATATTTAATGCTCGCGATGGCTTTATTATGGTTGGTACATTTTATTTTACCAGTCCCTGCTTTAGCCGTTGTGAGCTCTCCATTTTTACCGTATGGTAGCGGTATTTTATTGGGGGCGACTTGTCTCATTCAGTTTGCTTTAAGCAAATGGATGGATAGTCGTTATGAACCACATCTAGGAAAAAACTATTTCTGGATGATCTGGTATCCATTGGTCTTTTGGCTAATCACCATCTCGGCAACTATTGTGGCATTTCCGAAAGTTTTAAAACGTGGAGATGAGAAACGTGCGCGTTGGGTGAGCCCGGATCGGGGCATTCGTGGATGAAATGCAAGAGTCATGAGATTTTAAAGATCGTGCTGTATTGATGTCTGGGGAAAACCGCAGCACTTCGTTAGGTAAAGAGAGAAATGAAGACAAATTCGTTGATTATTGATTTACGCCGTCAATTACCATGGCATAAACGCTATGCTTCTACAACAAGCACGGCCATGATGTGGGCGGTTTGGTTGTTGCTGTGGCGTCCATTTGTACTGATCTGGGTATTGGCTGAACTCCAAAAAACACATTTAGTTCACCGTTTGTTTAGTGCCTTTGGTTTGGGCATTGAACATGGCATTACTGCGTTAATTGCTTGTGCAATTTGCTTATTGTTGTGGAGTCATGTGCTGCCTGAGCATCGTGTTGGCGGTAATGCGCTTAAAGCAAAACAGACAGATGATTATGCGCGCTATTTTGATTTACCTGAACATGAAATTGAGCAGGGACGTAGTCAGAAAATTACAGTCGTTCACCATGATGAATTAGGTAAAATCGTTAGAGTTGAATAAAGAAGATTAATGAAAATTAATGAAAAAAGCCCGCATCATGTGGGCTTTTTTTACGCTAATTTCAGTATATCCATAAGTTTTAAACTGTAGAGTGCAGTGCTTGTGCGGGTATTATTTACCTTTGAAAACAGGCGGTCTTTTTTGCAACATGGCAAACACACCTTCTTGAACATCTTCTGTGGTGAGTAAAGGCTGAAGATGACCCTGTAATTGGCTAAAAGCAGTTTCATAACCTTCATTAATGGCTTCGCGAGCAGAGGCGAGAGTCGCTTTTACAGCAAGAGGAGCAGCTTGCGAAACATATTCAGCAAGTTCTATTGCACGGTTGAGCTGAGAGCCTTCTGGGCATATTTCGGTAATCAGGTTCATGTCAAATGCTGCTTTTGCATCGAAAAAGTCACCAGTGAGTAAATAACGCATGGCTTTGGCCCAGCCTGCGGCTTGAGTAAAACGTGCAGTAGCTCCGCCAAAAGGTAAGATGCCACGTTGAACTTCCATTTGAGCAAATTGTGTATTTTCACTCGCAATCGTAATATCTGCGTTAAGAAATAGTTCTATACCAGCGGTATAACAATAACCTTGTACCGCTACTATCAAAGGTTTACTGAGCTTTTGGCCGATTGTGCCCCAAGGGTTAATCTCATTTTCACTAAAATCAAAAACACCTGTAGCGAGTTTAGGTTGTAACTCAACTAGGTCTAAACCAGCTGTAAAATGATCGCCATGAGCAAAAATAACCGCGCAGCGCAGGGCATCATTATTTTCATATTCAGTGAGTGCTAGTGATAAGTCTTTGATCATGTGACTATCAAAAGCATTACGTTTTGCTGCCCGATCTAGACCAATTAAAAAAATATGCCCGCGAGTTTCACGGCTGACTTTTCCTTCTTGATTTGACATATTGTCATGCTCTTTATTTGTCTTTAATCATGTTTTAAACAATCATTTAAAAACTAGCAAATATAATTTGTTGATGACTCGATCAGTATTTCTTTTGTCTATGTATTGAAGTAAATCAAATTCATGCGAAAGGACCAATCCTAAGATAACTTTAATTTCCATCATTTATTTAAATTAGCAGTTTGCTTAGCTTTATATTTTTCTCCTCTGTACACGACAAATTTCACAGAACCCTTATCCTATCAGGATTCTGCTTTCTT
>ERZ501024.65-NODE-65-length-51946-cov-16.021622_pt1 | contig 51946 bp, 56 predicted proteins | sample MGYA00248893_ERZ501024 | MGnify/ENA primary metagenome ERZ501024 (study PRJEB25958, sample SAMN03398501) | human skin metagenome | study: EMG produced TPA metagenomics assembly of the Human Skin Microbiome Metagenome (human skin metagenome) data set. | reverse complement strand
CAACAGTTGAGAGAACTAAAGCAGCAATCATTTCGGCTGGACCCTGTCCACCGCATTTTTCAATTAGATTCACACCCCACCTCCCATACTCTCGTTATCCTGCATACTCCACAACGCCCGAATCCGCTGCTCGCTGTACTGATCAATCTTGCTCATATCCAGATTCTTGTACTCGTACTGCTTCGGCTTGGGAGTACGTTTTGAACTGGCTCTACGCTTAGCCTTGCTGCATGTGAAGCAGAGGCATGTTGATTTATGGGTCATACGGCCTCCTTAAATTCAGCAGGACACTCCTGGGTGGCTTGCATCAAAGCGCGAATCACACTTAATCCCTTTTCCTCAAGCTCTTTAGCACGCTGATCAATCCACGCCTTAGCCTCTGGTGATTGCTTAGGCAGATAGGATTTAGGCACCGGACGATACAAATCAGCCTGCTTCTTGTCTTCAATACCTACTGGTTGCTCCCAGATTGCTTGCTGTTGCCCTTGTTCGGCATATTCCTTAACTACGTCCACATAGTTATCTTTAAACGCCTCATACGCTAAATAAGAGGCTCTATCGACGTTCTTTGCCCACTGGATGTCAGAAAACATTTCATAACAGCGGTCATACGCTTCTTTTTCGGCATTTGTGATTGCATGGGTGTTATCACCAAGCCATTTCACGATATTGCCCAGTGCTGCATGTTTCCCCTTAAATGAATCAACAACACGTTGCTGCTCAGTACCAAAACCTGTAATCCCAAGACACCATTTGCGAAACATTGCTGGATCTGGACAAAAGCCGTTATCACGGACCATGCGTAGCCCTGTTGTAATCTGCTCTCGCGAAAGATCTTCAACACAAATTTTCATTGCATGATTGATTGCTTCGGCTGGCATACCTTCAAAAGTTTTTTCAAAAGAACGTGGTGCAATTGCTTTGAAAGTTGCAACCAGTTGACCTGTCTTGATTGGTTGAACCGCAGTTTGTTGATTAGAAACCATAGCTGTCATTGCCCTGCTCCTCTTGTGCGATCAACTGTTGAATTTCATCCCAGCGAGATGGTTTGTTTTGTTGTCCAGGTGTGAATTGCTGCTTTGGTGCAAACAAACCTTGATAGTTACCAGTGATTGAAGTTTTCAAAGACTCATTGCTGCCATCAAATCCCCATTTCTGGAAATCCTTGTAAATCGCATTCAGGGCATTTTTGGTCAGCTTTGTTTTTGCTGTTTGAGAACGATTAGATACGTATTGCTCCCAGAGAGAGAAATCACAGAAAAGTGAAAATCTTTCTGAAGTTAATTTGATTACTTCGTCATAAGATAATTTGCGAGCCTTGTCTTTGCGCTCAGCTTCGGCTTTTGCTTTTTCCTGTTTTACAAAGAAAGGAAAATTATAAAAGTTAGCTTCCAAAGGTTTTTTAGAGCGAAGCGACTTAATTAATAATTCTATAGATAGAGTTCTATAAGTTAGTTCTATTGTGTCTACAGTTTTTGTAGTACCTAGCACTACACTTTCTGTAGTACTGCACTCCATATTTTGTAGTGCTACATTTTCTGTAGTGGTACTACATTTTTTGTAGTGATCTACCAGTGAAACCTCATTAATCTGGTACTCATTACCCTTGCGACTGTTTTCACTAACTAGAGTGATGACACCCAAATCAAGTAGCTCTTTAAGGCCTTTACGAACGGTCATGGCACTTAATTTTTTAGAGCCTTCGAGCTTTCCACCTTGCAACTGTGAATAGCTCACATGGTCGGTTATCTTGTCCTTAAAGCCGTTAATACGATCCTCAAGTTCTGCATAGACATTTTTCGCTGCATCACTTAAAAAAGGCCGCACCTCATATCGGTATAACCGACTGGACATGACATAGCCTTTTTCAAACTTGTCAGCCATTTTTTTACCTTTGGAGAATTGGACAATATTGTCCTCATGTTTTTTTAGAGCTGTCATACCACCACCCCTTCACTTGTCAGCTTTTCAATAATCCAAGCTTCGCCTTTTGTAGTGAACATTGGCTGAGAGAATCCCAGCTCGGTCTGCTTAAGTTCGCCAAAGCCTTGATCTATGAACCACTGTTTAAATACGCGAGCACGCTTCACGCCATGACTGTAGACATTCAATCTGTCGAGCAGCTTGTTCATTGCCATAGCAGACATACGGAGCTTCTGAGCCACTTGCGTCGCATTCAGTAGGTTTGAACGCTCTACCACGGTGTCGAAGTACTGGACTTTTGGTGCTGCGAGTTCGAGCTGTTTAGCTTGATCTGCTGCAAGTTGAAGGGCTTCGGCGAAGGATTGGGGTAACTTGTTTGATTTTCCAGCTCATACCAGCGTTTAACTAGGGCTGCTGTAAATTCAGGGCAAAGCTGAGCAACTACAGTGATTGAATCGAGCTTGCCTTGTTCGCCAGAGAAGATATAAACCTCAATATTGTAGGTACGATTATTAGCCTCTTTGACCACAACCCCCATTGGGGGGAGTGCTATAACTTTACGCTCAGCAAGCCTTTCGATTGATTGCTTTACCTTGTCATGTCGAGATTGAACAAGCTCAGCTATTTCCAAGCTTGTCATGCTGTTTTGATTGTGATTAAATTGTGTCATCATATTCATGTTTGAATCTCCTAGGATTTAGACACAAAAGCCCTAGCTATTTGCGGTAGCTGGGGCTTTTTCGTTTCCGCTGGTTTGAACACCGTGGATTACACAAAGAGAAATTAATTTCTGCCCTGTTATGAAATCCACATTCTTCCGCTTTCCAGATGACAAGAGCGAAATAAAAGGCTGTGAGCAGTTAGCCAACTTAGCAAGCTCTTGCTGAGTCATCCTTTCTAGCAATTGATTTACAATGGATTCCCAATTCATATTCGTTACGCTCCATAACTTAGGTAATAATTTATAACTTTTGTTTTGACAAGTCAATAATCCATGTTATTTTGATTTGCGCTAAGTTATTACACAGGTAATTATTTGTTATGAGTATTCTTATGGTTGGTTTAACTTGCGGCGACCGTGTTAGAGAGGCGCGCACTAGACTGGGGCTATCACAATTGGCACTTGCGAAAAAAGCAGCAGTGTCACAGGCTGCTATTTCCAAGATAGAGAATAATGATACTGATAACTCTAAATACATTGCCCAGGTTGCTAAGGCACTTAATACGTCTGTTGATTACCTTATTTATGGAAAGGAATACATAAAGAAGCAGTCAGGCAAGCTTAGCGATTTTGTTGTTGTTGGGGGTGATGCTGCTGGAGAAGAGCCAACCGTAGATGAATATATTCTTGTGCCACAATTTGATATATATGCCTCATGTGGCGGCGGCTCTATCATTGATAGTGTTGAGGTTAAGGGTGGACTGGTATTTAATAAAAATTGGATTAGAGAGCAGGGTTTGCCAAATCCTGATGATCTTCGTGTCATTTATGCAAAGGGTGAAAGTATGTATCCATCTATTGAAGATGGTCAGGTGCTTTTAGTTAATCCGCATGACAACACTCCAAAATCAAATAAAGTCTACTTCTTGTGTATTGATGAGCAATACTATGTAAAACGACTACTTAATATGGTGACACATTGGGTGATTAGGTCTGACAATCCAGATAAGATTCAGTATCCAGATATCACCCTCTCACTGGATGAGATTAAAGATAAAGTAAAAATCGAAGGCCGTATTTGCTGGAAAGGCGGCACAATGTAAATTACTCAAATTATAAGGGCGCTCATGTAGCGCCTTTTTTATTACCCCTGTTATAACAAAAATTATAATATATATTCTCTATGTTATTGACACCTCTTTATAACATAAGTTATATTTATTTCACCAAGACAACAAAAAAGCCCCTAGCTTTCGACGGACAGGGACTTTTACTCAGTGAGTGAATTAATTATGAATGCAAAACTTACTTTATTCAATAGCCTCCTAATTGCCTCAGTGGTATCTGGCTGCAACTACGCCGATGCAAGCGGGCCTGCACAAGAAGTTGAAGTCTCTATCAATCAGGCTAAACCATTCGTTGCCCTTCAAGAGCTATCAGTTCAAGGCAAGCTTTACCCACATGAACACGAGGGTACGGAATCAATCGGCAAGGCAATCATATGGCTAGAAGGTCAGGAGGATTGCTCACTACAAGTTGAAGTTCTGCAAGTCAATGAAGATGGTCAGCAATGGATTGAACTTGGGGAAATTCGATTTATCACCCCGGATGACCGTGATTTAGGTGCACCTGATTTTGAAGAAGGTATGACCAGCAAAATCGTTGCAGAGCTTACTACTGAGTTTGAAGAACAGCTTGTTGTGGCGAAGGAGGCGGTATGAGTGCTAAGCCAAATTTTCACGCCTACAGTGGCGATAAAGAGAAGCTTCAAAAGTTTCTTGAGCGTCAGCGTTTCAATACGTTCTCAATGTTCAGCATTGACAAGAATGGCAATCATGTATTCAAGCTGTACTGGGATTCTAAGCCGGATAGCGATTGGAGTAAGCCGGAAATTAAGGCAATTATTTGCTTGGTTGGCACTGGAAAAATGAATGACGAGGATATTGGCAGGGTAGCTACTGAGGTGAGAGAAATTTTGAAGGAGCGCCGGGTATGAAAATCAAAACCGCTTTTGCCGAGCAGTTCAGCACTCATGACTACGACCCTGATTTTGCAGCTCACTATTTTGGCCGCATCGAAATTCACTTAGACACGCAGTACATGCTGCTTGATGACTTGCACACCCAGCGCGTCACGCTATCCATTTTAGTGCTACAGGACGGCACAGTCGACACAGACCAGGTGTGCACAGTTAAGACTTACCGTGGTCTGCCAGATGACTGTGTGTTTAACGATGAGTTTATCGCAATTGATGAATTGACGACCCAGCAGTTTGATTACTTCACGAACTTAGAAGAAGTGAAGCGCGAAATCGGGTTGTTTGGGATGGAATTGGCACAGGTTGCTTAGGAGAAGAATATGAATGCACCGGTAAACGAATTACAAATATTAGAACAGAACGTGATAGTTGCTGCCTTCTCTAAAGCTGGCGGAACTAATGAATTATTCGAGCGCATTGCCCAAGAAGTGCGCTCTCATGTGCCAGATGTCACAACAAAAAAAGGACGTGATGCTATCGGTTCACTGGCTATGAAGATTAGTAAATCGAAAACACTAATTGAAAAGTGCGGTAAAGAATTGGTAGCTGAACAAAAGGCGCAAATTAAGGTCATTGACGATGATCGTATTTCGGTTGTAAAGAAATTTGATGAGCTACGCAACGAAATTTTGGCGCCGCGTGATGCATGGGAGCAGGCCGAAAAAGATCGTGTGGCGAAGCACAAAGCCGACATTGAAAAAATTAAAGATTTTGCTCATCCATCTGTTATTCACGAAATGACTGCTGAGCGACTCTCTGACCAGATCAGAATGCTTGATGTTTTAGAGGTTTGCCCTTTATTTGAGGAGTTCGAGCAAGAGGCAAAAATTGCAAAGTTTGAAACACTTGAGGCTCTACAAAAAGCGCTGGCGGCACGTGAAAAATGTGAAGCTGAGCAGGCTGAATTAGAACGCCTACGTCAAGCTGAAATACTTCGCCAGCAACAAGAACGTGAGGCTCAGATTGCCCGCGAAGCTGCCGAAAAAGCGACCCGCGAAGCCGAAGAAAAAGCACGTTTTGAAGCTGAACGTGTACAACGTGAAAAGGCTGAGGCAGAACAACGCGAAGCTCGATTAAAGGCCGAAAAAGAAGCTGCTGAATTACGCGCTGTGCAAGCTGCTGAAAATGAACGTAAGCGCATTGAGGCTGAGCAGGCAGCTAAAGCTGAGGCAGAGCGTCAAGCAGAAATAGCACGTCAAGCAAATCAAGCGCATAAGAAAAAAATCTGCAATGAAGCTCTAAAAGGTTTGCTGGCTCTAGGTGTTGATGAGGCAAAAGGCAAAGAGATTTTGCAAGCAATCAATAAAGGTTTAGTTCCGCACGTATCTATTAAATTTTGAGGAATAAAAAATGAATGCTATTGCTCAAGTAGAAAATCAATTAGGTCTTTCGCTCAAGGATTATGATGTTGATCAGGCAATGTGGTCTGCCCTCACATCATCAATTTTCCCAGGCGCAAAACCTGAATCAATTGTAATGGCAGTTGAGTACTGTAAGGCTCGTAATTTGGACATTATGAAAAAGCCTTGCCATATCGTACCAATGAGCGTTAAAGATGCGAAAACAGGGAATAGCGACTGGCGTGATGTGATTATGCCATCAATTGCAGAGCACCGAATCACAGCTTCACGCTCACATAGCTATGCCGGTATTGATGCACCTGTGTTTGGTCCAATGGTAAACATTAGTTTTGGTGGCGTTTCTCACACTGTTCCCGAGTTCTGCACTGTGACTGTTTATCGCATAATCCACGGTGAAAAGGTTGCATTTGCGCATACTGAGTATTTCGAAGAAGCGTGTGCCACAGTTAAGGGTGGCGGCTTGAATTCAATGTGGACAAAACGCAAGCGTGGCCAATTAGCTAAATGTGCTGAAGCGGGTGCACTTCGCAAAGCCTTTCCTGAAGAAATTGGCGATGGGTACACTAAAGAGGAAATGGAAGGCAAAGAGATAATCGTTGGGAATGAGACAGAAACCCAAAAAAATCAATCTGAGATACCAGAAGGCTATCAAGCATTTGAAGATGAGCATCTGCCACACTTCAAAAATGAAGCGCAGTACGGAACCAAGCGCCTGCAGACCGCCTACTCTGTCCTGCCAAGCAGCAATCTAAAAAATACATTCTGGTCGAATCATGCTGCAAGTCTAAAAGAAATCGCACAATTTGCTGATCAGGCTTTGGCTCGCCAAGGAGAAACCTATGAACATTCTCCAGCGTAGTGATGACTGGCATTCTGAGCGATGCGGCAAAGTAACTGCTAGTCGCATCAAGGATATAGATGCCAAGCCAGCCAAGGGTAAAGTGCTTAATTCTTTAGGTTTGATCATTCTTTCCGAGCGCCTCACTGGCGTTCAGGAAGAACCTAAAACCACTCAGCTTATGCAATGGGGTATCGATCACGAGCCGCATGCAATCATAGCTTATGAAAACGGTACTGGAGAGTTTGTTACCGGCACTGGTCTGATTGACCACCCTTCTATCCCGTTGTCTGGCGCTTCTCCTGATGGGTTGGTTGGCAAGCAGGGTCAGCTTGAAGTGAAGTGCCCAAACACAACTACGCATTTAAATACCCTGCTCAGTCGCACAGTGCCAGACGACTACATTCCACAAATTACATGGCAGTTGGCTTGCACAAAACGCCAATGGTGCGACTTCGTGAGTTATGACCCTCGCCTGCCTGAGTATTTGCAACTCGTAATTATTCGTGTGTTTGCAAAAGATTTAGATATTGCCGGGCTTGAGCAAAGCGTGATTGCTTTTAATAAAACAATAGACCGGGCAATTAACCAGCTCGCATTAAATCAGAAGTTAAAAGTCGCATAAACCTACTTTAATAAAAAAGTAGACCCGATTTTTAGCACAGTTATTTATTTTAATAAAAGATTGGTGGTGAAGATGGATATTAAAGAAAAGCAAGCTTTTGACGAATATTTTAAAGAGAAATACCCAGAGCTATACAAAGATGTGTTCAATGAAGATGGTGATGAAAGAGCCATTATTGGCTACTCATTTGCGCTTAGTGCATGGCAAGCAGCCAAAGCCCAAGCGGTGCCGGAATTAACAGACAAAATGATCGTTGCTATCGAATCGGAGGTTGAGAGCCAACTAAAAGCAAGCGCAATTGATGCAGACCCGTTTAGACTTGATGGTGAGAAAATATGGTATGCAGCATTAGAAGCCCAGGAGTCCACATGAAAAAACATCACATGGAACACTTGGAATATCTGTTTTTGGGTTGGCTGCTGTTGGGGCTGATTGGGTTTGGTCTGGCTGCGATGGGGTTTTGAGATGATCTTAAAAGACAGTGATTTGCCGGAAGAAGTGGTATGAATCTGATTGAACAGTTGGGCGGGTATGAACGGGCTAAACATGAATTTGAGATGATTAAGGAGATGAAGCCGATCTACCCAGGCGAAATTGAAACTAATGATCGCCTCCTTCTCGAATACCGCCGCCAGCACAATATTTTTGAGGTTGGGGATAAGGTTGTAGAGATAACAGATTATCCCAGCAATGATGTACTAACAGTTAAATCTATATTCGATAAGCTATTAGTGTGTGAGAGTGATGATTTTAACGCAAGTTATGTTTTGTCTAATAAGTATAAGCCTTATTTTTATGTTAGACGCGCAACAGATGAAGAAATCGAAGCGGGTAAAAGGTTGGAGGTAGTATGAGCGAGTACACAATAAGGTCATTAAAAGACTTTCATCGCATCCCTGCTGGTCGGCTTCATGACTGTCTGGCCGAATTTGAGGAAAGTGTGAAGCTTATGAATCTCATGATGGAAACCATGGATCTGCCACTAGATAAAGCTGGGATTGAATACTTTACATGGAAGGATGACGGGAAGAAGGACATCACACAGAGCTTTAAGTTTGGTGAGGATGTAATCAGGCTGAATGTTAAAGAGCGGGAGGATTGATATGAAATGGTACTCAATGCGCCAAGTTGCTAAAGAGCTAGGCATGGCAGTAAATACTTTTAAGGCAAATTATTTAGAGAAGTTCCCTCCAGATCGGGAAACCGCGAAGTATAAAGGTTATACACAGGCCTCTCTGGATAAGATTAAACAAGAATTAGGCGCTAATTAAGCGCCTTTCATCCATTTATCAACTTCTGAAGAATACCACTCCATTAACTCTACCCTTTCATCCCAATATTCAGCACGGTTATAAATTCCCCGAATGCGGTCTTTCGGAACGTGAGCAATCTGGTACTCAATCACATCAGCACGAAATTTCTTGGCATTATTGGCATGAGTTGAAAACAGGGAGCGAAAGCCATGGGTTACCATCTGGCCGCCATATCCGTTTCTTTTAATAATAGCTAAGACACTTTCAGAAGGAACATGCTCACCTAAACGACGAGTATGCTTAAAGATATAACCATCATCTTTTTTATGATCATAAAGCTCCTGGAATAAAGCTTTAGTTTGTGGTGTTAAAGGAACCGCATGATCACGACGCATCTTCATACGCGAAGCCGGAATTACCCAGATATTATTTTCAAAATCAATTTCACCAGTATCCCATCTTGCTTTTAATAATTCAGAGATCCGCACTGCTGTGTAACATGCAAGCTTAAGCGCGTGTAACAGTTCCAGTGTAACAATACCGCCTTGCACTCGCTTCCAGAATTCAGGCATCTGCTCTGCATCAAGTGAAGGCATGTTGCGAACCTCTTGCTGTGGAATAACATCGCCAACCAGTGTGCACGGGTTCTTTTGTGTATAGTCAGATGCAATAGCAAAATTAAAGATTTCATTTAAAAGGCGTAATGAGCGCTTTGCGGTTTCAAGTGTGCCTTTGCTTACCATATTTTTTACAGCTTTAACGACCTGCTTGCGCTCGACCTCATCAATCGATTCATCAATAAAATCTTCTGTAATATAGTTAAGCCTGTAAATTACGGTATCTATATATTTTTGACTGGACCAGCGCGGAGTCATCAAGGCCAGCCATTCATCAATAACCACTCTGACTGTCGGAGCGTCTAAAACTTTTCCCTGCAATTCAGCTTTAACCTGACGTGCAAGTTGACGAGCATCTTTACATCCGATTTCTGGATATTCACCAATTTGTTTGCGGTTTTGTTTGCCATGTACACGATAAGACAAAACCCACTTCTTTTTGCCTGTTGGCATGACTTCTATAGACAGACCTTCCCCGTCCGCTTTTGAGTATCTTTTTTCTTCTGGTTTTAAACTTTTTACTTGAGCGTCTGAGAGCATGGCCTGTTACACACGTGTCACAACTGTGTAACAGCTTATCTTGATTAAGGTTGATTATCAATGATCAAGATTGCTTAACGACAGTCGAATTATAGGCAATAAAAAAGCCCTAAATCATTAAGATTTAAGGCTTTTTCGGTGTTTTTAATCAACTTTAATTAAGATTAATTAACTTTGATTTAGAATCTTGGTGGAGGTGGCGGGAGTCGAACCCGCGTCCGCCAGCACTACACTCGAGAATACTACATGCTTAGATATCGTCTACTTTTTTAACTCTTTGTGACCCGACGAACAGGGTACAAATCGCGATCCTCTTAATTTAGTACAAAACCCCAAGGCTTGGTTTTATACGGACTTGTGTGCGTGCGCTTCAGTCGGACTCCCTAACCACAAGTATTCAGAGAGGCGGACAAGCTGCCCTTAGGCAGCTAGAGCGTATGATTCGTCGTTTGCGACTAAAAAATGCAAATTTGATTTACGAGAGAAAATGCGCTCTCGGCATGCATCTATGAGTTTCATCACCAGCGTCGAAGCCAGAGACACCCCCAAGTTACGTTCCTATCTTAGCATACTTTTACTGATTTACCATGCCGTAATTCATTAAAATCAAGAGCGAGATAGGTTTAATACTATAATTGCGGTAGTATTTTATTTTTCAAGTTCTTCTTATAAAAACATGAGTTATTTATTAGCACTCGATCAGGGAACAACTTCCAGCCGGGCAATTGTTTTTGATGAATCAGGCCGCATTCATGCCACTGCACAGCGTGAAATTCATATACAGACTCCTCATTCCGGTTGGGTGGAACAGGATGCACAGGAAATCTGGACTACACAAATTGCCGTAGTTCAGCAGGCACTCGCCTCAGCACATTTGCTGGCAAAGGATATTAAAGCATTAGGTTTAACCAATCAACGTGAAACTACAGTCGTGTGGGATAAACGTACTGGTCAGGCACTTACTTCTGCCATTGTATGGCAGGACCGTCGTGCATCCGACTGGTGTAATCAGATGATTGAACAGGGCCACATGCAGTTAATCCAGGAAAAAACCGGACTGCGAATTGATCCTTATTTCAGTGCAAGCAAATTGGTCTGGTTACTCGAACATGTCGAGGGACTGCGTACACTGGTTGATCAGGGACATTTAGCGTTTGGAACAATTGACAGCTGGTTAATCTGGAATCTGACACAAGGTGCTGAACATGTCATCGAAGCGAGTAATGCTTCACGAACCATGCTCATGAATCTGCAAACCCAAAGTTGGGATGAAGAGCTTTTAGAACTGTTTAATATTCCATGTTCCGTATTACCTAAAATTATCTCATCTGACTGCTATGTTGCAGATACCGCCAGTGGACTTTTGGGCTCAACCATTCCAATCATGGGAGTTTTAGGTGATCAACAGGCTGCACTATTTGGTCAATCCTGCTTTGAGGCAGGTACAGCCAAGAATACGTATGGTACAGGCTGTTTCATGTTATTTAATACAGGCACTGACGTCCAGTTCAGTCAGAACAAGCTGCTGACTACCTTAGCTTGGCAATGCCAGAATCAAGCCCACTATGCACTCGAAGGGAGTGTCTTTATGGCGGGTGCAATTATGCAGTGGCTACGTGATGGTTTAGGGATCATTCAAAAAAGTAGTGATACTGAAAAACTGGCAGCACAGGTTAAATCCAGTGAGGGTGTAGTTTTAGTGCCTGCTTTTACCGGATTAGGCGCACCGCATTGGGATAGTGAAGCACGGGCCATGATTTGCGGTATGTCACGCGGAACTACAAAAGCACATATTGCACGTGCCTCGCTAGAAGCAATTGCCTTTCAAGTTTCTGATGTATTGTCTGCAATGCAGGCTGATCTGGATCAGCCCTTAAAAGAACTGCGTGTAGATGGTGGAGCCAGTTGCAATGATATGATGATGCAGTTTCAGGCAGATTTACTGAATGTACCAGTGTTACGGCCTAAACTACAGGAATCGACGGCATGGGGCGCCGCAGCCATGGCGGGGCTAAAAGCTGGAGTATTTAATAGTCTGGATGATCTTTCAGCTTCCTGGCAACTGGAGCGAGAATTTATACCGCAAATGTCAGAAGATGAGCGTCAGCAACATTTAGCGCGCTGGAAAGATGCCCTACAGCGGGTACGGTCCGACCTAAACTAATTCAACAAGAGTAAATAATAAAAAACCAGGCCAAGCCTGGTTTTTTCATCAGTGTGTTGGCCCCGTTGCAGCGCCTGTTTTTGGTTTTGGACACAACCAGATAATCAGGCCAGATACAACAAATACCAGTGAAAATAGCAAAAACACATGGTCAGCCGCTAATGTGAGTGCCTCTTTGTTTACCAGATTGGAAATCATCGCTAAAGCACCTTCCGGACTCATACCACTTTGGACTAATACATGTTGTGTCGGTTCAGGGTTCAAGCTCGACACAATTTCACTGCGTGCCAGTTTGGCATGATCATCCCACATCGTGGCAGACATAGAAGCACCTATTGCACCTGCCATCGTTCGCATAAAACTCATCAGACCAGCAGCAGAGGCTATTTCCTGAGGCAATACCGACGCCAGAGCAATATTCGACAGTGGAATGAAGAAAAATGGCACTGCAAAACCTTGTAGAATCTGTGGAATTGCCAATGCCATAAAGTCTGCTTCCGAGGTCCAGAGTGCTCGCATAAAGGTCACTCCACCCAAGACTAATAGACCGAAACAGGCCAAGGCACGCTGATCATAACGGGTAGAAAGCTTGGCAACCACAGGAGACATAGTCAGGCTGCCAAAGCCCATTGTTGCTGTCACATATCCGGCCCAAGTCGCAGTATAGCCAATATTGATCTGTAGCCACTGTGGAATCAGCACAATACTGCCAAAAAACGCACCGAAACCAAACGATAAGGCCAGTACTGAAATCGTGAATCCCCGATGCCTGAAGACCCGTACATTTACGATCGGATTATGTTCGGTAATTTCCCAGATTAAAAATACGATAAATCCGGCAATCGCAACTGCAGCCAGACTGTTGATAAGATTACTGTGAAACCAGTCATGTTCATGACCTAAATCTAGCATCAATTGCAGGGCACCAATCCAGATTACCAGCAGGATAAGTCCGATGTGGTCAATCTTGAGCTTATTTAATGGGGTTTCAGCACTTTTGAGTAGGCTCACTGCTCCTAAAGCGCAAATAATACCGACTGGAATATTAATAAAGAAAATCCAGTGCCAGGAAATATTATCGCTGATTGTACCGCCAAGAATTGGTCCAAGAATCGGTCCAATGACGGTAGTCATCGCCCAGAGACCCATCGCCTGTGCATGTTTTTCCTGTAGGAAAATCCGCATAAGCAGAGTCTGGCTCAGTGGCATGATCGGCCCGCCAAAAAGCCCCTGCCCGATACGGCAAATGACCAATAAGGCCAAGCTGTTTGAAAGGCCGCATAATACTGAAAAGACAGTAAACCCGATGACGCAGGCAACAAAGGTACGGACCACTCCAAAGCGGCCAGCCAGCCAGCCGGTTAATGGTACGCAGATTGCTTCGGCAACAGCATAGGAAGTAATTACCCAGGTGCCTTGTGTACTTGAAACAGCAAGGCTTCCAGTAATATGTGGTAATGAGACATTGGCGATGGTGGTATCAAGGACCACCATAAAGTTAGCCAGTGCCAGCACCAGCGCTGCAATCAGCAGCCGTCCGCCTTTAAGGTCGGCAAAAGGTGTGCTTTGGCTATTCATATTGAATTACCTGGTCAGGTCAACCGTTGCGTTCATGGACAGCCCTACCCTAAGCGGATGCTGTGCCAGCTCTTTCGGGTCAAGTGCAATCCGTACTGGTAGACGTTGAACCACCTTGATCCAGTTTCCTGTGGCATTCTGGGCTGGAATTAAAGCAAAAGCAGCTCCAGTTCCCCCGGAGAAGCCTAAAACCTTGCCATGATAAACCACCTCATCACCATAGAAATCTGATATCAACTCTACAGCCTGACCGGTTCTGACTTTTGCCAGCTGACTTTCTTTAAAATTAGCATCGACATAAAGCTGGGCCACAGGAACCACCACCATCAGTGAGTTTCCCGGTGCTACACGCTGTCCGACCTGCACATTACGGCGGCTGACCACACCATCAAGTGGCGCACGTACTTCTGTCCGTTCCAGATCGAGCATCGCCTGCTCTACCCGTGCCTGGGCAATCAGTACATCGGGAGTAGAGCGTTCAGTGGCACCACGAATCAGTGCTTCGTTGGCGGCCAGTGTGCTTTGTGCTGCTTTACGGTTAGCCTCAGCTTGAGACAGACCCGCTTGTGCTAAGGTCAAGCTAGCTCGTGCGGTATCTAACACGGTTTGCGCACTGCTCATTTCTTCTTTGGAAATTGCGCCTGTTTCTGAGAGCTTGCGACGGCGTTCATAATCAGCCTGAGCCTTGGCAAGATCAGCCTCTGCCTTCTTAACCTGTGCCTGAGCACTGGCAATCTCATCAGCGCGTACCGACACCTGTGAATTTAGTGACTGGCTGTTGGCCGAGGTTTGGTTATATTGTCGTTTGGCTTTGGCCAGTTCTGCCTGTGCCTGCGCCAGAGCAATTTTAGCATCACGCGGATCAATACGTACCAGTACATCTCCCTGTTTGACTTGTTGGGTATCCTTGACCAGCACTTCTGTAACCTGTCCGCTCACCATAGAGGTAATCTGGGCAGTATCGGCCCCTACGTAGGCATTATCTGTAGAAACCGAACGGCTGGCAAAGTACATCCACAATGCATAGATCAGCACCGCGACAATAAAAAGAATCGCTACAATTTTAAGAAGTTTTTTTCTTTTATTGGGAGGAGGGAAATCGCCAGAAGAAGTGACTTGCGCCGGGTCGAGATCATGAGCTTGAGCATCAGTCATAGGCTATTCCTTTTGAATATGGACCAAAGCACTGTATGGGTGAAAAGACCTTGTCTGGAGCCTATCCAACTTTTATTTGGGGCTTGTTTTTCATGCAGGGCTTTGGAGAAGGAGATGGATTTTAATGCAGCTTTAAAATAAATGTCGCAAAAAAAATGTAACTGGCAAGTTCTCTTTATATGAGAAAGCTCTGCCGATTCCCCAAATAGAAACTCCAGTTTTATAGAAGTTTTAGCATTTAACTCCAAAGTCGGTTTTATCTCATCTGCATCAGGCCATCTTGCTTTAACTGTTTTTCTAATAGGCATAAGACGCAATTGCTGTGGCAATCGCCTTGTTTTCATCATTGATCATGGTCATACGCATGGTACAGCCTTTACGTCCTAATCTGAGCGTTTCAGCACGTGCAATAAAATGCTGTCCACGGCCCGGAGCCAGATAATCAACCCGCATATCAACAGTCGCCAGTCGGGAGACTTTTTTAATAGTATCTGCCAGTTGCTCTGCAGGCGCGCGCTTATATAGCTCACCCATGGCAACAATACCACCGATACTGTCCAGCAAAGTTGCAGCCACACCACCATGCAGAATCTGGAAAGCCACATTACCGATCATATAAGGCTGCATTTCAATGTAACCCTCAATTTGCCCTTCAACGACCCGCATAGTCATGCCATTATGCTGAAAATAGGGAGAACTGTTAAAGGCCTTGCATAACTGTTTAAGCACCACATCAATATTGACTTTCGAGCCCAGATGAATATTGCCAGTCCAGCTTTTATTTGTCTCGTTAACCATTTGCCCGAATTACCTTTATTGAATAAATAAATAAATACCGTCGCCCTAAACCCAGATTATGGGTCTACAATAGCGGGTAGTTTAATACTGATGATCGAGATTGTTATGACTTATACGTTCAATCGTCCTGCATTTCCTGCCACCCGCATGCGTCGTATTCGAAAAAATGAAAAAATGAGATCAATGGTCAGGGAAACGCAACTAACAGCTGATCATTTGATTTATCCCGTATTTGTGTTACCTGGACAAAATCAGAGCCAGGATATTCCAAGCATGCCGAATGTACAGCGCCTCTCTGCAGACCTATTACTAAAAAAAGCGGAACGTCTTCTGGAACTCGGAGTTTCCAAGCTGGCATTATTTCCGGTGACGCCTCAAGAAGATAAAAGCCTGACAGCTGAGGCTGCATGGCATGAAGATGGTCTGGTACAAACTACTGTTCGCCTGCTGAAAAAAGAGTTACCTGATATGATACTTATCACGGATGGTGCACTTGACCCGTATACGACTCATGGCCAGGACGGTATTATTGATGCTAGCGGCTATGTACTTAATGATGAGACTGTAGAATGCTTGATCAAGCAGGCATTAAGCCATGCTGAAGCAGGTGCAGATGTGATTGCACCAAGTGACATGATGGATGGACGCATTGGTGCAATCCGTCAGGCGCTTGAAGCCAATGGACATATTTATACCAGTATCATGGCCTATTCAGCAAAATATGCTTCTAGTTTCTATGGCCCTTTTCGTGATGCGGTAGGCTCGGCCAGCAATCTGAAAGGTGGCAATAAATATAATTACCAGATGGACGTAGGTAACCGTGCCGAAGCCCTGCATGAAATTGCCCTAGACCTGCAGGAAGGCGCAGACATGGTGATTGTCAAGCCAGGTATGCCGTATCTCGACATTGTGCGGGAGGTGAAATATACTTTCGGTGTACCTACTTTTATTTATCAGGTAAGTGGCGAATATGCGATGCTGGCAGGCGCGATCCAGAATGGCTGGCTGTCCGACAGTGCCATCCTTGAATCATTACTCTGCTGCCGTCGGGCTGGTGCGGATGGAATCTGGACCTATTTTGCTGAAGAAGCAGCTCTTAAACTTAAAGCGATGCAGTAAAATTCGGACAGGATAATGAAGATTGCCATTATTGGAGCCGGAATCAGTGGACTGCTTACGGCACTTGAGCTTATAGAACAGGACTGTTCAGTTGATATTTTTGATCAGCCCTACAGCGGGAGTGCCTCTTGGGCAGGCGGTGGAATCCTCTCTCCAATGTATCCCTGGCGTTATACACCCGCCGTAAACCAACTGGCTCAATTTGGCAAAGCTTTATACCAGGAATGGAACCAGAAGTTGCAACCGGTTTCAGGAATAGATTTTCAGATTCATGAAACCGGCATGCTGATTTTTGACCAGGAAGATTTTAGGCAGGGCCTGAGTTATAGCCAGCAATTTCAGGAGCCAATGCAAATCTGTGAACTTATACAGCATGAGCAGCTTCGTCAGATTAACCCGCATATTGCATCTGGTTTTAAAGAAGCCCTCTATTTCCCCCAGCTTGCCAATATTCGTAATCCACGGCTATTACAATCCATTCAGAATTATTTAAAAACGCATCCTAACGTGCAGTTTTTCGAAAATACAGCAATTCAACAGCTTGATATTCAACATGGACAGGTTATGGCTGTACGAGACCAGAATCTTTGTAGTTTCCAGGCCGATCAGTTTGTACTGACTACAGGTGCCTGGTCTGAACAGTGGTCTAGACAGTTAAATATCCAGTTACCGGTAAAACCGGTACATGGGCAGATGATTCTGTTCAAGACACCAGAGAACTGGTTACCGACCATGTGCATGAACCGGGTAATGTATCTGATACCACGTTCTGATGGCCATATTGTCTGTGGTTCGAGCATGGCTCATCAGGGTTTTAATACTTCTATAAACCCTCAGACTTCAGAAAGTATTTTAACTGCATCTCTGGAAATGGTGCCTGAACTGGCCCAATTTCCCATTGTGAAACAGTGGGCTGGGCTGCGTCCCGGTTCTCCAGAAGGTATCCCTTACATCGGAAAAATACCAGATATTAATAATTTATGGGCGAATTTCGGGCATTTCCGTAATGGTCTCTGCATGGGGCCTGCATCTGCCCGCCTGCTGCGTCAGCTCATTCTTAAGCAGCCGCCCCTGATTGAGCCTCAAGTTTATTCACCTGAACGCTTAATTCCTCAAAGTTATGATAGGGTTCACTCAACGGCCAGCTAAAAGCAGATGATCATTTCTCATCTAAAAGATCGGTAAGTGCACTATTTAAATCTGGATATTGAAACTCAAAGCCTTGTTCCAATAAAGCTTGAGGCATTACAAACTGCCCATTTAATACCAGTTGTGACTGTTCACCCAGCATTGTTTTCAATACACAGGCTGGCATACTCAACAATGGTTTTTTATGTAATTTAGCAGCAGCTATTTCAGCAAATTTTCTCTGAGTGCCCTGTTCTGGCGCTACCAGGTTATAGACTGCCTTTGCCTCACGCTGCTGTAAAATAAATGTAATGGCACGCACCACATCATTAATATGAATCCAGGTTACCGGCTGAAGGCCATGACCGATCTTGCCGACCAGATTAAAACGGATTGGCATAAGCATCTGTGGCAATATCCCGCCGTTTCTGGCAAAGACTACTCCAAGCCTGATAATACTAACCTGTTGTCCGGGATTGTTTTTTGCCTGATGTTCCCACCGCTGACATAGCTCGGACATAAAGATATCCTGCGGCGGTGAGCTTTCATTACAGTATCCGCTCCACTGTTCTTGTGGATCAATACCATAGTACCCTATCGCAGAACCTGAAATGATGCGATGTGGCTGTATCCTGTTCTGTTGTAGCCATTCAAATACTTGACGTGTTGTCTCAATCCGGCTATTGATCAGTTCAAGTTTGCGCTTTTCTGTCCAGCGTGACTGGCCAATATTCTCACCTGCCAGATTAATTACATAATCAATCGGTTCCTGACTGATCTGTTCCAAACGGTGAATATATCGCAAACCGGCCTGAGAAGAGCTTCTATTTGGATTACGTGTCAGACCAATCACCTGATAACCCTGCTGAATCAGGTAAGCAGCAAGATGTTGGCCAATAAAACCGCTGGCACCGGTGATTAATACCTGTGGTTTCTGCTGCATCATGTAGTCCTCTTATATTTTTTAGTCAGATGAGCCAAATTTATGCTGAGCCATACGCTGGGCTTGTGGTCCATAGAACCAGTATGTCAGTAAATATAAAGGAATGGCCATGAGCAGACACATAATTGCAACCAGACTCAAAAATTGCGGGTGCTGAAGATACAGCATAAAATTCTGCCATATTTCCGGATCTTTTCTTGAAAACCACACTAAACCTAGAACCAGAAAACTCAGGTTATAACCCCAAAATATCAGGGTAAATCCCAAAGTCAGCCTTTTTCTTTCCCGCTGGCTTGGCGCACGGCCCTGTTGATTTAAAAACTTGTATAGGGTAATGATCATCGCGGCCATATAAGGAATAATAGTCAAAATACCGCCCAGACCCGCCGGTAATAATGCAGAGACCACGCCTACCACTAAGGTAAGTCCCAAACACCAAAGGAAAAACTGCAAATAATATCTTGTAAGCGAGGGCATTTGACCAGTCCTAAAACAACAGATTTTTTTCAGTATAAGCCGGATAAAAAGTTTTTTTAATTTTTTTGCATTTCTTTGTCAACCAAATCCGAGGACATTACGTTATATAGGGTACAAGGCCAGCAGCAACCGCAAACGATGCATGGCATCCGCATCTGTTTACGGTGGCCTTTACTTATCAAAGCAATAACTTGAACTTCATGGCGAGTGTATATCCTGGTATCACTCATCGAAGTTTCCTTCCTTGGCCGACGATTTACTCATCACTCGAATCGTCGGCTTTTATTTTGCCTGTATATTTTAGCTTGCTACTTTAAAACCCTTTATTTTTATTGATCCTTATAAGCTTTAAGCTGGCATACAATAGATTATCTGCTGGCAACTAGCCAAGTACAGGCGGAAATGCTTATAGTATAGCCTTGCAGTGGTAGCATTGGGTTTTGGGGCAGGCATGGCGGTACGTTTTTTTCATACTTCAGATTGGCACTTGGGGCAGTTTTTCTATAACCACTCGCGGCAGTATGAACATCAACAGTTTCTGACCTGGCTTATAGAACAGATTAAAGACAAACAGCCACATGCGCTACTAATTGCTGGTGATGTTTTTGATGTGATTAATCCGGCATCTAGTGCTCAAAAGCAGCTCTATCAATTTCTGGCCGATGCGCACTCTGCTGCTCCCCATATGCAAACCCTGATGATTGCCGGCAACCATGACTCTGGTTATCGTCTTGAACAGGTTGAACCTTTACTTGAGAAATACAATGCAAAAACAGTCGGTATCGTGCGCTGGAATACCGAGCATCGTCTTGATTTCGACCGGCTGATTTTACCTATTCATAATGAATATCAAGAAATAGTTGCCTGGTGTATTGCACTGCCCTTTTTACGCCCGGCTGAAATTACCGGTCATGGTGAAGCAACCCAAGACAGCCAGCAGGCAATCGAATACATACATCAGGCACTTATTAAGGAGGCCTTGCAGCGTAAAACTGCAGATCAGGCATTAATTCTTATGTCTCATGCACATATGCAGGGTGCTGATGAATCTAAAGAGTCGGAACGGCCCATCATTATTGGCAACCATGAAGCACTTTCGACTGAACTGTTTAGCCCTGAAATTGATTATGTGGCTTTGGGTCATCTACATAAACCACAGAAAGTCCAGTCTCCACATGTCCGTTATAGTGGCTCTCCGATTCCTCTTTCATTTAGCGAACTCAACTATAAACATCAGGTACTTGAGGTCAATATTGATCCGGATCTATCTGAGAATAGACTCGAGATGAATCCGCTTTATATTCCGCGTACTGTACAGCTACACCGCTTGAGCGGTGAACTCGATGAGGTATTAACGCAGCTTACCTTACTACCTGCAGGAGAAATTTCTGATATCGACCAGCGTGATTATCTTGATATTGAATATTATAGCCTGACTCCGCCTCCACCTGACTTACGCAAAAAAATTGAAGATCTGCTCCCACCCGAGCGCTATCGGCTGGTGCGGATTAGCCGAAAATATTTACAGCAGAGTTCATCTGAAGTTCATGCATCTAAAATTGATCTGGCACCGCCAACCCCTGAACAGCTCTTTGAACAGTTATGGCAAAAAATGGGCTATAGTCAGGATGAACAGGTCAAGCAAGATTTTATGACACTACTGCAAGATGCACAGCAGTCAGAACATAAAATGAAAACGGCGGATAATACATGAAAATTGTACGCCTAAAACTCCAGAATCTGGCTTCTTTAGCAGGTGAACAGGAGATCAATTTTGAGGCTGACCCTCTACAGCATGCTGGTCTGATTGCTATTACTGGCGCCACAGGTGCAGGAAAATCGACCCTGCTGGATGCGATGTGTCTGGCATTATTTAATAAAATTCCCAGATTAAAAACCCATGAAGGTAAGCTCAAGGATGTCAGCGGCCAAGACGTACAGATTGATTCAACCCTCAATATCCTGCGGCGAGGAACAGCCCATGCCTATAGTGAGCTTGAGTTCATCGCCCAGAACCAGAAACGCTATATTGCCCGCTGGGAATTAAAACGTGCACGCGGACATGCCGAAGGTAAATTACAGGCAGTGCAGCGTGCATTGGTCTGTGTCACTGATGGCAACATGCTTACAGACAAGGCTAAAGAGTGTGATAAACAGGTATTGGAGCTGATTGGCCTGAGCTTTGAACAGTTTACCCGGGCCGTACTTCTGGCGCAGTCAGAAGTTGGAGCGTTTTTAAAAGCCAAAGACAATGAGCGGGCTGACCTGCTGGAATACCTGACCAATTCCAATATTTTCAGTCTGGTGGGTAAGGCTGCGTTTGAACGGACCAAAATGGTCCGGGTACAGCGAGAAAAATTAAATGAGCTGATTGGCCATGTAGAGCTGCTCAGTACTGAACAGATGGCGCAACTCGAAGATCAATATAAAGCACGACAACAGCAAGTGCAGCAACTTGAGCAACACCGCCAGATTTTAAGAAATGAGCTGCAATGGCATAAAAGTCACGACCTGCTCTACACTCAGATACAGGCCAAGCAGGAGTTTTATCAGGTCCAGCTGGATGCCAACCAGAAGCTGGGTGAACAGCGCCAGCGTTTACAACAGCTTGAGCAGTTCGCCTCCATTCGTCCAATCCTGCTTCAGCAAAAACGCTGTGAGCAGCAATTGCAGAATCTTGAAAAACAAATTTCTCAACACCAGCAGTTATTCCAGCAGGTTTGTGAGCAGTATCAGGCAGCACAAAAAAGCTGTCAGGCAGCCAGAACTGCAGTAGAAAATGAAAAGCTGCGTCAGAACCAGCTAGCTCCCTATTTGAATCAGGCCAAACAGTTCTTGGACCAGCGGAAGCTAATTGAGAGTCAGTATACGCAGGTACGCAATAAACTTAAGGAAAAAACTGCTGAACAACAGCAGCAACTTGAACAGTTACAGCAGGCACAGCAACAATATCAGCAGCTGGAAAATATACAGCAGCAACTACAGCAGCAACTTGCACAAAGCCAGCAATTGTGCGGTTTTGATAGTGAACCGCAAGCCAGTTTACAGCACCTGAAAGCCTATATAGCTCAGGCTCAACAGGCATCGGAACTGTACACGCAAGATCAAATTATCCATCTTCAAATCCAGCAGGATTCAATTGAACAGCAACTTCATAAACTGGTTCAACATGCAGGTGATGCCAACCAGCTTGAACAAAAACTGCGTGATTTGTATCAGCAGCGTGAGCAACAGCTGGAACGCATCTACCAGTTTGAACAGCTCCAACACCAGCTTGAGCGCTGGCAGATACACTATATTGAACATCAAAGCCTCGACCAGAATATTCATCAATTAAAAAGTGAGATTCAAGAGCTGCACAATGCAATGCTGGAACAGCAATCAGCTTATGAGCATGACAAGAAAGAGCGTGAACTGTTACAGAAGCAATTACAGCAACAGCGTCTACTCTTTTCAGAAAATATTGAGCAGTTACGTGCAGCTCTGCAGCCAGATGAACCGTGTATGGTCTGCGGCAGCCAGCAGCATCCTTATCGTGAACAGCAGCATTTACTTGAGAAATCATTGCTGGCTATACAGGAACAGCAGGAAAAAAATTATCTGCAAAAAGAACAGGAAGCTCAAAATCAGTGGCTGGCTGCCCGGCAGCAGTATCTAAAACAGGAAACCGTCCTGTCACATTTGCAGCAACAGCAGCAGTACTCTCTTGAACAGATACAGCAATTACAACAGCAGCTTCAGCACAAATACAGTTTTTCCGGGCTAGAGCTTCTATGGGAACAGCCCCCCGAACAATTGCTTTTAAAACTAGGAGAGCTACAACAGGTTCAGCTTAAAGTACGTGAACAGCTTGATTTTAATATTACAGAAACTCAAAAGACCCAGTCGCAGTATAATGAATTGGTTCGGCAACTCGAAAAGCTTCGAGCACAATGTATCCGTGCACAGCAATTACAACAGCTCGCTACTCCAATTTTAAAGAAACTGCCTTCAAGTCAACATTCAGACTGGCATGACAATAGCCTTCAAGAAGCACAACATATTTATCAGGTCTTCCAGAATCGCTTGTTACAGCTTGAGCAGCTAAATACTCATAAAGGCTCAGTAGAGCAGCTAAACCTAAAATTACAGCCTCAACAGCTTCAATATCAATATTTAAATACGCAAATTGTTCAATTAGAGCAAGAGCTGGAACAGCTCAAGCAGCAAGGTCTAGATAATGTTACACAGGTTAAAGAATTAACGCTGAAAGTTGCCGGACAAACTTACGAACAGGCCCAACATTGGCTGGATGACCTTACGCAACAGCTTTCTATACTGGAACAATCCTGCTTAGAAAAACAGCAGTATTTTGAAGGACTTCAGCAAAACTATCAGCAGCAGCAATCCAAAATTTCTCAATTTCAGGCGACCCGGCAGCATGTTCAGCAGGAATATACGAATATATATGCCCAAGTTCAACACTGGCTCAATGATCATCCTGACTATTCCCCTGAACTGATTGAGTTTTTAGTATTACAAGATGCGACAGAAGAACAGCGAATACGTCAATTGATTCAGGCGAACGATCGGGGTCTATCTGAGGCAAAAACTGCCTTAAATACCCTACAGGAACAGTTTGAACAGCATCTTGCTACCAAACCGGCCCATGAGTTTGAACAGTTACAGAATTTGCTTGAAAATCTGGAAATACAGCTAGAACATACTTATCAGGAACGTGATCAGCTAAGAACAAAACTGGAAATCCAGCAGCATAATTTGCATAAGCAGCAACAGTTTCAAAAACAGATTGTGCAGGTACAGCAGGAAGAATACCGTTGGAGCCGTATTTCAGAGCTGATTGGCAGTGCAGACGGTGCACGCTTTAAAAAACTTGCTCAGGAACATCACTTGGATATTCTGGTCGAATATGCCAACCAGCAGCTTCAACCATTAGCACCACGCTACCAATTGCAACGAATTGAAGACAGCCTGGGACTGGCTATTATTGATCACCACATGAACGGCGAAGTCCGGCCGGTCCTGTCACTCTCTGGCGGAGAAACCTTTTTGGTTTCACTCGCATTGGCACTGGCAATCGCCAACATGGCTTCAGGTTCCATGAAAATCGAATCTTTATTTATTGATGAGGGTTTCGGTACGCTAGACCCGGCATCTCTACATGTAGTCATGGATGCACTGGACCGTTTACAGGGTCAAGGTCGTAAAGTAACCTTAATTTCACACGTACAGGAAATGCATGAGCGTATTCCTATCCAGATTCAGGTGAAAGCGGTTGGCTCTGGCGCCAGTCGGATTCAAATTGTTGGTTAATATAAGGCAGCTTCATTTTAAACTGCCGGCAGATTTGAAAATAGTTGTTTCGGTGCTGATTATACTTTATCTGAATAATCCCGGGTGCCAAATAGCGCTGTTCCAATCCGCACCATGGTAGAGCCGGCTACCACTGCAGCTTCAAGGTCAGCTGACATTCCCATACTCAAGGTATCCCAAACTTGCGGATGGGCATGAAATGTGCGCACCTGGTTAAATAGTTGCCGGGTATGTTCAAATGCATCAGTATGGCCTGGTGCCGGTATAACCATTAGGCCACGCAGGCATAAGTTTGGAAGCTGACTGATCATCTTGACCAGCTCTGCAACCTGTTCAGGTGTACAGCCATCTTTGCTTTCTTGCCCATCAATATTAACCTGAATGCAAATATTTAAAGCAGCTCGCTGTTCAGGTCGCTGAGCAGACAGCCGCTCTGCAATAATAAGACGGTCTACCCCATGTACCCAGTCAAAATTTTCAGCCAGCAGTTTAGTTTTATTGCGCTGCACGTGTCCGATAAAATGCCATTCAATATCATTTAAATCTTGCAGGCTGTGTATTTTTTCGAGTGCTTCCTGTAGATAGTTTTCACCAAAACTGCGTTGCCCAGCCTGATACATTTCACGTAAGACGCCAGCAGAATGTGTTTTGGAAACTGCCAGTAATTGTACTGTTTCATCTGCACGTCCTGCTTTGTGGCTTGCTTCTCGAATCTGTGCCAGAACCTGATCACGGGCATCTTGAAGTTTATTCATTGACTGAGTTCTCATTTTGCCAAGTTTTTTTAAATTCCCTGTATTCAACTGTTGGTTCAGCTGAGGGAAAGCCGTATTATTCTACAAAATAATCAAGAATTCTTTTACGGTGGCGGGGACATTATGGATATTACAGAACTTTTGGCATTCTCGGTTAAAAATGGTGCCTCAGACTTACATCTTTCAGCAGGAATGCCGCCGATGATCCGGGTCGATGGAGAAGTCCGCCGTATAAATCTGCCGGCACTTGAGCATAAGGATGTACACCGTCTGGTCTATGACATTATGAATGACAAGCAGCGCCGTGACTATGAAGAACTGCTGGAAACCGATTTTTCTTTTGAAGTTCCCGGTGTCGCCCGTTTCCGTGTGAATGCATTTAATCAGAACCGTGGAGCTGGTGCAGTCTTCCGGACCATTCCATCGAAAGTACTGACTATGGAAGATCTAGGCATGGGCCAAATCTTCCGTGATATCTGTGACTACCCACGTGGTATTGTTCTGGTTACTGGCCCGACAGGTTCGGGTAAGTCAACCACGCTGGCAGCAATGCTCGATTATATTAATGAAAACCGTTATGACCATATTTTAACAGTAGAAGATCCGATTGAATTCGTACATCAGTCTAAAAAATGCCTGATTAACCAGCGTGAAGTCCACCGTGACACACATGGCTTTAATGAAGCCCTGCGCTCAGCCTTACGTGAAGATCCGGATATTATCCTGGTAGGTGAGATGCGTGATCTTGAAACTATCCGTCTGGCACTGACTGCGGCAGAAACTGGTCACCTGGTATTTGGTACCCTGCATACCACATCAGCTGCAAAAACAATTGACCGTGTAATTGACGTATTTCCTTCTGAAGAAAAAGATATGGTTCGTGCCATGCTATCTGAGTCACTTCAGGCTGTGATTTCACAAACACTCCTCAAGAAAAATGGTGGTGGTCGTGTAGCCGCCCATGAAATCATGATCGGAATACCGGCCATCCGTAACCTGATACGTGAGAATAAAGTTGCTCAAATGTATTCTGCTATTCAGACCGGCGCCAACCATGGTATGACTACCCTTGACCAAAGCCTGAAAACTTTAGTCTCTAAAGGCGTCATCAGCCCGCAAACTGCCCGTATGGCAGCAAAACAGCCCGAAGCTTTTATGTAATTTGCAATGTAATTAAGTGAGATAGCACATGGACTTTAATGACTTGCTTAACCTGATGATGGAACAAAAAGCATCGGATCTGTTTATTACTGCCGATGTTGAACCGTCAATGAAGATTAATGGCCAGATTGTTCCGGTTTCAAAAAACAAACTGACTGGTGAAATTGTCGGACAGCTAATTCATGCAATTATGACCGATAAACAGCGGCAGGAATTTGCAGATACACGTGAATGCAACTTTGCTATCACTAACCGGGAAAAAACAGCCCGTTTTCGGGTCAGCGCCTTTCAGCAGCGTGATTTACCCGGCATGATTTTACGCCGGATTGAAACACAGATTCCAACAATGGATGACCTGAAACTGCCACAGGTGTTAAAAGAACTGGCTATGACCAAGCGCGGCATTATTATTTTCGTGGGTGCCACCGGTACAGGTAAGTCAACCTCGCTTGCTTCAATGATTGGTTATCGGAACCATAATTCCAAAGGTCACATTATTACCATTGAAGATCCGATTGAATTTGTTCATGAACATGCCGGCTGTATTATTACCCAGCGTGAAGTAGGTATTGATACGGCATCCTTTGAAATTGCGCTAAAAAACACGCTGCGACAAGCACCTGATGTTATTTTAATCGGAGAAATTCGTTCAAGGGAAACGATGGATTATGCGATTGCATTTGCAGAGACTGGTCACCTGGTCCTGGCAACTTTACATGCCAATAATGCCAATCAAGCACTAGATCGTATTGTCCATTTCTTTGAAGCAGACCGGCATAGCCAGCTGTATATGGATTTATCACTGAACTTAAAAGCGGTAATTGCCCAGCAGTTGATCCCTACTCTAGATGGTAATGGCCGGCGTGCTGCAATTGAAGTTCTGATTAATACCCCTCTACTTGCAGATTACATCCGTAAAGGCGAAGTACATGAAATCAAGGACCTGATGAAGCGTTCACGTGAATTGGGTATGCAGACGTTTGACCAAGCACTATATGATTTGTATAAGGCCGGTCAGATTAGTTACAAAGATGCCCTTAAACATGCCGATGCTCCAAATGATTTACGTCTGCAAATCAAACTGTCCGAAGAAGGGGCCAGTCAGTTAATGGCTGCAGGACGTAATATTACTTTTGACGGGCAATAAACGATAACGACAATAAAAAAGGGCCATTCCATGGCCCTTTTAATATGTTGTATTTATGTAGATTTTATTTCTTGCGAAAAGCATCTTGGCATTCAGTATCGCCACAGTAACCATATAAATTGAGCGAGTGACCTGTCAAATGAAAATTATATTGCTCAGCAACCTTATGCTGCTCCTGTTCAATAATATCATTTGTAAATTCAACCACTTTATTACAGTTTAGGCAGACCAGATGGTCATGATGATCTTCCTGCATAATTTCAAAAACTGAATGACTATTTTCAAAATTGTGACGCTGGATAATACCGGCTGTTTCAAACTGGGTTAACACACGATAAACGGTTGCTAAACCTACATCTTCACCCTGTTCGAGTAAAGTTTTATAAATATCTTCCGCACTCAAATGATGTTGTTTTGAATTTTCTAATAATTCCAATATTTTGATTCGTGGAAGGGTAACTTTAAGTCCAGCTTTGCGTAAATCTTGATTTGAAATAGCCATGAAAAAAGGTCTCTCAACAAATTTTAAGTTGGAATATGCAACAGAGTTTAGATGCAGTATGATTTATCCTTGGATCAAATGCATCATAATTAATTGGGATAGTGTAGCAAAATGCAAAAACTTATGCTGACGTTAGTCGTCACTTCACTGCTTGTCGGCTGTTCAACCTTGGGCGTTTATAAAGTTGACATCCCTCAGGGAACGCCATTAACTCAGGCACAAGCTTCAAAAGTCCAGGTGGGTATGTCTCATCAGCAAGTACGTTTTCTGCTTGGAAGCCCAACCGTAACTGATCCATTGAATCCATTACGCTGGGATTACATTTACAACTATATCCCAGGAACCTATGCCAAGAAAGCCAAGATTCCAGCGGCACATGGCCAGCATTTAAAGATTTACTTTAATGAAACAGGTATTGTTACCAAAATTGAAGGGCTGGAAACTATTCCAGAATTCCAACCTGGTCTGCCTGCTTCCAGAGAAGCGATTTTAAATGCGCCCCCACTATAGACGCTTTAAAATAAAAAGAAACCCCTCGATGAGGGGTTTTTCATATCATTTCAATTGTCTGAGGCGATTACTTTTGGCATAACGTCCCACCGGATTTTTTTCTGCCCGCTTACGGCGAGTCTCTTTCGGATTTACGGTTAAAGGCCGATAGATTTCTACCCGGTCCCCTGCCTGTAGTGGCTGGCTCATCTCAGTCACTTTTATGCCAAAGATTCCGGTCTGTAGCACTTCAGGTAAATCAATCTTATTCCGTATACCACTTTGCTCTATTGCATCCCGAACGGTCATTCCTTCAGTAAACTCAACAGCAATCAGAAACTGTGCTTCAGGATGGGCATAAGCGACCCAGACTTGCTGATGCTTCACCATTATATAAACTGCCTGATAATCGCAACCATAGCTAATAAAATAGATAACGGTAAAACAATACGCACTGCAATACGCCACAAGTTGTAAAACAGCTCATTACTAAAGTTCATAGATTTGCGTAAATGGCTAATCTTCATGATCCAGCCAGCAAAAATGGCATAGATCAGGCAAATTATAAGACCCCATAACATTAATACCAGATTTAGCGCTGAATAAATTTCTGGAATCGCCCAAACCAGTAAAGCAATTAGTAAAATCGCCCATTGTAGAACAATCGCAACTTGACGTTGTAATAACTGCTCACGGGCAAATTGAATAAACAATGCCGCTGCTGCTAGTGCAGTAATCACCAATGCAATAACAGGAAGCTCACCATTAGCAACAAAGAACCCAAAAGCAATTACAGCGACTAGCTGTGCAAACCAGATCGGTAGAACGGTGCCTGTTACTGCATTTTGTGTTTGTACCCGAGGCAAACTACTTTGCCAGTATAAGCCCAATCCCAGACCACTGGCCACAAGCGCAAGTACTGTTGCACTTCCCCACTCGCTAAACTCGACTGATGTCCATTGCCAGCTTGCAGCCGGTGTACCTAGGGTATTTGCAGTAATTAGTGAAATAATAACGCCTAAAGCTGTCACAGGAACAAGGAACTGGCGTGGAATAAAAGAGCCAATTAATGCAACCACTGCCATTGCCAGAAAAACAAGATGTGGAGCAAAGTCCGGAATCATTTGCAACTGAATCAGCTGAGCGGCATTAAATAATACGGCACCAGCCAAGAATGGAATAAAGATAACTGCAAGCCAGCCTACTAGACGCCAGCGTGCTGAGGCATCTGCATCGCGGGTCAGCCCAGATAAAGCATTTAATGCGGTAGTTTTGGAACGTTTAGCGAGTGCAATTTCCAGATAAGTAATCGGTAAGGCTAAAAATAGCATCGTTCCTAACCAGAGCAACCAAAAATCAAACTGTCGCTCGAATTGAATCCCCACCACCGGGGCAAGCGTCGCAATAATAATAAAGGTTAAACAAAATGCCATCAGCGGCGATAACCATCGTGACATAGAATTGTCCTGCATGATGCGTTCCTTGAATGAGTCTGCCGATATTTTGCCTTTCTCATGAACGAAAATCAAAGACTCAAATAAAAAATGCAAACCACCCCGAAAGATGATTTGCAGCGCTAATTTTTTATTTACTTATTCCTTGTTATTCTTATGTCAGTTTTCTTATGAAAAGAAACGAGCAAACCAATTTTTTCCCTTTTTCTTTTCTTTCTCTTTCAGGATGCCCATCATATTTTCTTTTACAGCGCCAACATAATCAGCATCATCATGCTGAATATGGTTAATTAACCATTTTGAAAGGATTTCATGTAACTCATGTTCAATAGACGCCCCTTGTTCAAACTGTTGACGGTAAAGTTCAATCTTTTTAATAAACAGATCGTGTACACGTTTATGAGGTACACGATATTTATAACCGGCTTCTTCTTGCAAGCTCTCTTCAAAAGTAAAATGTGACTGGGTGTAATCAATAATATCATCAAGAATCTGTTTCGTATGATGACGATCTGTATTCTGGTCAATCTGGTTAATATAATCCAGAATCCGCTTGTGTTGATCGTCAATTACATCGATACCAGTATTATACTCTGGACTCCATTTCATTTTCATTACGTCCGCCCCAGCTATAATCAATTAAGTACTGAGAGAATCATATCGGTAAAAAAACAAAATAAAAATGAAGTAATTTGGTTGGTTTTAATATAATTTCCATATTTATTATTCAAACTATTATTTTTGATATAAAAAATATTTTAACCAGACCAAAAGAGTAAGTTATTTTTTAACCAATTTATATTATATTTAGTTTTCAATATTTTATTAATACAAGCTTTTCTATATTTTATATATTAAGGGGTATATAATAAATCTATTATTTTATAATAACTTATATTTTAATATTGATCAGCTTTAGTGACTCGCTTTAATTCAGGATTTTTAGCTTCCCGAATGAGTCGTTCAATATGTGTAAAAGCATATTTAACCGGTTTTCCATGCTGAAATAAAATCATTTCACCTGGTTGATATGCTGTCCAGATCTCATTATGAGTCAAAGGTTCTGTAGTAATAACTGCAACCCGGTCTTCTGGTGTAGTCACATGACTAAAATCGACTTCAACATCTAAATCGATTAATTGTGCAGGCTGAAACGGATATTCACGTACCAGCCAGTGCAGCTTAGTGGTGGCATAGCTAAATAATGCCTGGCCATTTGAAAGACAATAATTGAACGTACCGTACTCTGCAATTTTAGGTGCAACATCCTCTAGTACAGCAAAAATCTCTTCTATTGCAGGCTCATTATAGCCAAAATGCTCAACCAACTGATCAAGCAAATAACAGAATGCATATTCACTGTCAGTATTTCCTACCGGCGTAAAGCGGCCAGTCAATGGAGGATTAAACTCATGCAAGTCACCATTATGGGCAAAAATCCAGTGGCGCCCCCATAATTCACGTATAAATGGATGTGAATTTTCTAAAGTAATTTTACCCTGTGTTGCTTTACGGATATGGGCAATTACATTTCGAGATTTGATAGGATAATTACGGATAAGCTCAGCAATCGGCGATTCTACTGCCGACTGATTATCTACAAATAGCCGGCAGGCCTTATCTTCAAAAAAAGCGATACCAAAACCGTCTGAATGGTCAGAAGTTACTCCAGCCCGCTGTGAAAAGCCGCGGAAAGAAAACGTTATATCTGTCGGAGTTGCACAATTCATTCCCAAAAGCTGACACATAATCTTTAATCAGGGTCTTAATAAAATCTTGAAGTTATTGTGCATGAGTCATCTTAAACTTGTAAATCTTAATCTTGGTATATGTCTGTTTTATTTCTTGCAAACAGAAAAAAGTCACCGAAGTGACTCTTTAAACTGTCCAGTTATGACCTGCTTGCACCAAAATGGGCACGGTTAGTAATCAAAGTTCCAACTCCATGATCAGTAAAGACTTCCAGTAGGGTTGCATGAGGTACGCGACCATCAACAATGTGGGCACTAACTACACCTGCCTTGACTGCATCAAGTGCACAGCCAACTTTGGGAATCATGCCACCATAGATCACGCCTGTTTCAATCAGATGATCAACTTCCTGTGTGGTAAGGCCTGTTAGCAATTTTTTATTTTCATCCAGTACACCGGCAATATTGGTTAACAGTACTAGTTTTTCAGCACCTAGAGCTTCAGCCACCTTCCCTGCAACCAGATCAGCATTGATATTGTAGGTATTACCTTCCTCGTCTACACCCAGTGGTGCAATCACCGGAATAAAGTCACTCTGGGTAAACATTTCGATGACATCGGTTTTTACTTCAACGACTTCCCCTACCAGTCCCAGATCAATCTGGTGAATGCTGCCATCTTCTGCCTGTTTTTCCATCAGAAGTTTGCGAGCTTTAAGCAAATTACCGTCTTTGCCGGTCAAACCAATTGCACGGCCACCATGCTGGTTAATCAGATTGACAATAGACTTGTTAACACTGCCACCTAATACCATCTCGACTACTTCCATAGTCGCAGGATCTGTTACGCGCATCCCATCTATACGCTCAGACTCGCGGCCTAACTGTTTTAGAAAGGAATCGACCTGCGGGCCTCCACCATGTACGACGACCGGGTTTAAACCGACTGTTTTTAACAGAACAATGTCACGGGCAAAGGAGCTTTCCAGTGCCGGATCAGTCATGGCATTACCACCATATTTTACCACCAGCGTTTTACCGGCAAAATGTTGAATATACGGCAACGCTTCGGTCAGAATTTCAGCCTTGTTGATGCCAGCACTAGTTTGCTGATGTGGCATTCACCTCTCCTTATTGAGCATCCAGGATATCTTGTGCAATTTCAGGATATCGTTCACTTAACATTGAAACAAATTTATATCGGATTTTATCCAGCGTCAGGCGGTCGTCCGCATCAAAACGTACGGTAAAGTACTCGCCAGTATTGGAAGCTCGAATAATGCCAAAACCATCTTTAAAATCAAGGCGTATTCCATCAATCTTACTCAGTTGAGCACCAAAACGGTGACTCAGGATTTCGATATCCTCCAATACGGTTTTAGGATTGGTCTGATGTGTACTGATATAAGTATCTTCGGTACAGCAGCGCTCAGGATAGACCGCCAACAACTCTGATAACTTTTTGTCTGGGAAATGTCCCATATATTCAATGACACGTAACGCTGCATATAAGCCATCATCATAGCCAAAACCACGACCATCATTAAATACATAGTGGCCAGCGTACTCTCCACCAAAAACAGCATAGCCCCCAGATTGTGATAAATATTTTCTGAGAAAGCTGCTTCCTGTACGGATCATATGTGGATGTCCACCCAAGTTTCGAACCGTATTACGAACCATGCTGGAACATTTAACATCGAATACCACTGCGTGACCGGGATGGTTTTCCAGACACATCTGGCTAAATAAAGAAAGTAGACGGTCTGCAGTAATAATATTTGCCTGTTCATCGACCAGTACTACCCGGTCCCCATCACCGTCCAGTGCGATACCAATATGGGCCTGCTGTTCAATCACATTTGCCTGTAACTGTTTTAAATGAACAGCTTGAGATGGGTCCGGGGCATGATCTGGAAAATTACCATCAGGCTTACAGCGCAAAGCGATCACTTCACAGCCGAGTTTCTTCAAAATGGTTTCTGCACACTCTCCTGCTGAACCATTCAACGCATCCAGTACAACCTTGAGCGGTTGTTTTAAGTGAATATCTTTTAAAATTGCCTGCTGGTAAAGGCTACAGAACTCGGCCTTATGCTGATGTGGCAAGGTTAAAATAGAATCAGATATAGAAGGCTGATAATAATTTTCTGCTGTACTTGCGATGGATTGGATCATATCTGGACACGGCGGTTCACCCTGAATAATCCATTTAATTCCGTTATCGGTTTTTGGATTATGGCTAGCGGTCACCATTATACCGTTTCCACTATAGTTGCGCGCTAAATAGTACATTTGCGGACTGGAACAGCAACCAATTTCAGTAACACTCAGCCCCTCTTCACCACATACTTGAGTCAGAATTTGTGCATAGAAAGGACTACTTAATCGCGCATCATAACCAATCACCAGTTCAGACTGGCCAGCATCTTTAAACTGTTTTGCCAAGGCGTGTGCAGTTGCCCGGACCACAGCCGGAGTAAAACAAGCAAGTTTTCCACGGATATCATATGCGCGAAAAATAGCTTTTGGAAAAGGAGAATGATTTAATTCCATACTATATTCTTTTATTCAAGGCGCCTACCTTGGAAATAAAAACTAAAAATTCAGAATAAAAAAGTAGGCGGGTTATTATCAGAATGCATAAGGTATACCTAAAAAAAGAATATTTTTTAATATAGATTCAGTAATGTTTCAACAAGAAATGTTAAGAAATTGTTTTTAAAAGTTTTATTAGCTTATAAACAGGCTATTCTCTGTTTATAAGCTGTTATTTTACTTCTGCCCGGTATGGCCAAAACCGCCAGTTCCCCGCTCGGATGCAGTAAATTCATTCACTTGTTCAAATTGTGCCTGGACTACGGGAACCAGTACATATTGAGCCAGGCGCTCACCAGGTTCCAGTGTAAAAACTGTCTGACTACGGTTCCAGACAGATACCATAAGCTCGCCCTGATAGTCTGAATCAATCAGGCCCACCAGATTACCAAGTACAATCCCATGCTTATGACCCAGTCCAGAACGCGGCAAAATTAGACCCGCAAAATTTGGGTCTTCAATATAAATCGCCATTCCAGTCTTAACCAGAATAGTTTCACCAGGTTTAATTTGCACCGCCTCATCCAGACAGGCACGTAAATCCAGTCCGGCAGAACCAGAAGTCGCATAAGTTGGCAAAGGCCATTCATTACCCAGACGCGTGTCGAGTACTTTAATTTGAACTTTCATAAGTATTCCTATTTCTATGTCGAGTACAGACCAGCTGACTTAACGTTTCAATAAAGCTTTGAGATTCTGTAAATATTGCTGTGCCTGTTCTTTCGGGTCTACATTAGCAACCAGTTTTTTCTTGCGGCCTAACCATTCAACTTCATCTTGAGGCAACTCATCCAGAAAGCGGCTTGGCGTCATCTGTTTCATTTGTCCCCCATTCTTGCGCTGCTCTGCCAGAGTTAGAGTTAGAGCCTGACGGGCACGGGTAATACCCACATACATCAGGCGACGCTCTTCCTCAATAGTTTCACTGGCAATCGAATTTTTATGGGGCAATAATTCTTCTTCCAGTCCAATCATGTAGACATACGGAAATTCCAGCCCTTTAGCAGCGTGAAGAGTTAGCAAGTTTACTTTATCAATATCTTCCTCTTCCTGTTGCTGCTCCAGCATATCGAGCAGAACCATTTTACGAATGACACTCTCAATATTTTTATCATCCACATCTTCTGCCCGGTTAATCAGACTTTGAATACTACTGTAGAGACTTTCAATATTATCTAACTTGCTTTTTTCTTGAGCAGGTGTAGCTGCCTGTTCTCGGATATAGTCGATATAACCTGCTTCATTCATCATCTGGCGAATTTTAGGAACTGGTTCGTCATCATCCAGCAATTCACGGGTAAAATTTCCAATAAAATCAGCAAACTCATGCAACTGTGTTACAGCTTTTTTAGGAATGACCATCGTGAGCCGCTGATCTCCGGCTGCAGATAATAAAGACAGATGGTTATCTTGGGCAAATAGTCCAAGTTTTTCTAAGGTTACCGGTCCAATTGCACGCTTGGGTGTATTAATAATACGCAAGAAGGCACTATCATCTTCTGGATTAATAATAAGGCGCAGATAACTCATGACATCCTTGATCTCTGCACGGGCAAAGAAAGACTGGCCACCCGACAGTTTATAGGGAATTTGCATCTGGCGAAGCTGGGTTTCTAAAACGCGTGCCTGAAAGTTACCACGGTACAGCACTGCATAATCTTTCCAGCTGCGGGCATTCATCAGTTTATGCGTTAAAATATCCTTTACAACACGTTCTGCCTCATCATCGTCATTACGACAGGTAATGACCCGGATCACATCGCCGTGGCCTTTATCACTCCAGAGCTGTTTATCAAAGATATGAGGATTATTGGCAATTACCGCATTGGCAGACTTCAGGATCCGGCTGGTCGAACGATAGTTCTGCTCAAGCTTGATTACTTTTAGGTTAGGAAAATCCTGCTGTAATAATGCCATATTTTCAGGTTTAGCTCCTCGCCAGGCGTAAATTGACTGGTCATCATCACCTACAGCTGTAAACTGGCCCATCACGCCTACCAGCAGCTTAACCAGAATATACTGTGCGGTGTTGGTATCTTGATACTCATCGACCAACAGATAACGTACCCGATTTTGCCATTTATCACGTACTTCCGCATTTTCCTGCAACAAGCGGGTCGGCATCACAATTAAGTCATCAAAATCAACAGCATTGTAGGCACGAAGGTTGCGCTCATATAACTGGTAGAGATGTGCCATCTGTACATCTTCTGGAGTTTCACAAGTACTATGTGCCTGTTCCGGTAAAATCAGATCATTTTTCCAGTCAGAGATTTTTTTCATTGCCTTCGCAATGAGTTCTTTACTTTCTGCACCCGATAGATTGTCACGATGCATCAGATCCATCAGTATGCGTTTACAATCATCTGCATCTAAAATAGAAAAGTTGTTTTTAAGAGGCGTATTTTTCAGCTCAAGGCGCAACATGTTTAAGCCAAAAGTGTGAAAGGTCGAAACTGAAAGTCCTTTAATTTCCTCACGTGACAACAATTTACCGACACGCTCTTTCATTTCTCGTGCAGCTTTGTTAGTAAAGGTCATTGCTGTAATCCGGTGCGCCGGTATTCGGCACTGCTGGATTAAATAAGCAATTTTACGGGTAATTACCGAAGTTTTACCTGAACCTGCCCCTGCAAGTACTAACAAGGGTCCTTGAGTGTATTTCATAGCTTCAAGTTGCTTGTTATTTAACTGACTTGCCGACGACATAATACTACCTCTCCTGATCCGAGCATGATTATAGACAGGTCTGTTTCAGATGCCTAATGTTAATTGGGTACCAAATAGCCATAAAAAAACCACCCGAAGGTGGTTTTTATACAACTTCAATTAAATTATTGGGTTGCATAAATACTAATTTCTACACGGCGGTTTTGTTCACGGCCTTCAGCAGTTGCATTTGATGCAATCGGGTTAGAAGCACCTAGACCCTGAGCATTAATACGGGTACGTGGAACGCCCTGGCCAGCCAGATAGTTGGCTACAGCCTGAGCACGCGCCTGAGATAGCGGGATATTGATTGAATCATTACCAGTGCTGTCAGTATAACCAGTTACCAAAATGGCACTCTTGTTATCTTCTGTCAGGGTTTGAGCTACTTTATTAAGCGTTGTATAGAAGTTTGGCTTGATCGTAGACTTGTTGGTATCAAATGTAATGTTGCCTGGCATAATCAGACCAACAGAACCATCCGGGTTACGGTTAACTTCTACCCCAGTACCTGCCATTTGTTGACGAAGTTTTTTCTCTTTATTGTCAAGATACACGCCTGTAGCTGCACCGACCACCGCACCAATTGCTGCTGCACGGTTATTCTGTGCACTTGAATTTGCATTTGACTTAGAAATACCATAACCCGCAAGTGCACCCAGACCGGTACCAATTGCTGCTTTATCATATTCCATGTTTTGGCAACCCGAAAGTGCCATTGCCCCTACTACAGTTGAAATCATTAGTGCACGCATTGCATGCCTCCTTGTCCTTGTTGTCTAAAAGGATAATGAAATAAAAAAAAATTTTATAACATTGATTTTTTGTTAAAAAATAATGGATTATTTACATTTTGTAATACTTTTAGATCTTTTTCGGAAGTCATAGCCCATAATTTCTTCATACTCGCTTTTTGATGAGTTTTTTTGATGAAATACTTCATTTCATGAATTGCTTCATTTAGGATGACAGGGTTCAGGTAACAGGACCTTTCTATGTCATCCCAAAACAAGAAACAAGCTTTACTAAAAAAAATTACACGTGGACTGACCGTAGGCTCGGTAATTACAGGAAGTACTTTCCTGCACGGACCACCTGTGCTGGCGCTCGGGTTAACAAAGCTGATCAAAAACTCGCGTAAAATTGATGAAACGAATATTGAGATTACGAACCGCTGGTTAGCAGTCAATAACTGGTTAATTGAGCATGTACTTTCTGATTTAAAATGGGATATTACCATTGATGAAAATCTCGATTTAAGCATGCAAGGTCGTTATCTAATGACCTGCAACCATCAGAGCTGGGTAGACACTACAGTGAATCAGTACTTTGGTCTGACCCGTATGCCTCTAACCCGTTTTTTTACCAAATGGGAACTGATCTTTATTCCTTTTGTCGGCCAGGCTTTTAAAATTTTAGGTTTTCCGATGATGAAGCGGCACAGCAAAGAGCAGATCGCAAAGAATCCTGATTTAAAAACCCGTGATTTGGAAGAAGCACGCAAGGCCTGCCAGCAACTGGTAAGTCAGCCTTATACCCTGCTCAATTATCTGGAAGGGACACGTTTTACCCAAGAAAAACATGACCAGCAGAAATCACCTTATAAGCATTTGCTTAAACCTAAGGCTGGTGGACTGGCATTAGCATTGAATATTTTAGAAGATAATATTGATGCGCTGGTGGATATGACTATTGTTTATCCGGATGGTGTCCCAGGCTATGGAGATTTCTGGTTAGGTGACGTAAGCCGGATTGCAGTAAACCTGCGTAAAATTGAAATACCTGCTTGGGTTAAAGGTGGCAATTACGAAGAAGATGAAGAATACCGTAAACGCTTTCAAGCCTGGGTACATCAGATCTGGACTGAAAAAGATCAGTTAATTGAATCCATACAGCAAAAATATGCCTAGTTTTTCTATACTCTGAACAATCATTAAGGACCTGTATGCAAGAAGAGCCCGTCAAAGCGAGAACCAGTTTTATTCCAGTGCGACATGATACGTTAGCCTGGAAATTGTTTCTGGTTTATGACGTATTCATGATGGTACTGATTGTCATTAATCTGGTCTGTTTAAGTGGTAATGCCATTTTAATGAGTGACTTCGGAGAATGGCTGTTTGAGTTTATCCGTGTGCCTGAAGCCCTTCAGTTTTATAAGACTGAATTGCGTCCTTGGGTGATTAAAACAGAAGGCTGGTTTACCAGCTTCCTGGTGGTAGAGCTTCTGGTACGCTGGCTGATTGCCATTATTTATAAACATCACCCACGCTGGTTCTTTTTTCCTTTTATACACTGGTATGAATTACTTGCCATCATTCCACAATTACGTTTTTTAAGATTACTGCGCGCCGGGGTAATTGCTTACCGTTTAAATGAACTGGGTTATCAGGTTATTCCTGAAAGCATTTATAAGCGTGCGCTGTTCTATTATCACGTGGTAATGGAAGAACTTTCCAGTCGTGTAGTCTTAACCATATTAGATGGTGTACATCGTGAACTGGTCACCAGTACTACCCATAAAAAGCTGATCCATGATCTGGTCGATCACCACCGGGACCTTTTTGCGGCAGCTCTGGCTCAGGTATTACAGGAATCATTAGCTCTGGCCTTAAAAGAACATCAGAATCAGCTCTCAAAAGAGGTTGGCCTGATTGTTAACCGGGCCATCGAAGAAACGCCGGAGCTCACCCAACTGCTACGCCTGATACCGATTGTAGGCAGCCGTATTGAACAGCAGATACAGAGTATCGGCCAACGCTTGGGTGAAAATATTACTTATGGTTTAATTGATCCGCTGGTAGATGGAACACTGGATCAGCCAAACTCGACCTATATGCTGATCGCACAAAGAGCCAGCCAGTTAAATATAAATAATCAGGCACTTGAGCAATTGGTTGAATCAGCAGTATTTGAAAGTTTAGAATCCATCCGTAAACAAGTAAAAATTAAACAATGGCAACAGATTCTGGCCGAGAGCAAAGTAGCCAAAGAATAAACATCTCGGTCAAAATATTTGTACTTCGGCTAGAGAATTCATGCATTTTAGTCTAGGATTTGCTCTATTTAATAACATGACTTTGGCAAACTTTAAGTTAAAAGCCTCTAAGGAATAATTATGGCTGATATACGGGTTACAGGCAGAATGGTTAACTTTACCCGGTTAACCTTTGACACCAATGATCATGATGCTATCCGCCAGCAACTGAACACTCTAGTCGATGAAAATGCTTATCAGGGTGCCCTGGTTATTCTTGACAGTACCGTCGAGCAGGAACTGATTGCACTGATCCAGCTGCTCGTCAGCCTAGATTTGCAGCCTATGGCTGTAATTGACGGCATCCTAGGTGATCAGGCACGCGCCATTCAGTTCCCGGTACTCGCCTCTGACCGCCCGTTACAGCGCATCAAGCCTACCAAAGAACAGGTAGTTGAAGCGCCAGTATCTCAACAGGCCGAGGCTGAAAAAACAGGCAGTATTCGTTATATTACCTCTTATCACGATGAGATTTTACGTACTGGGCAGTGTCTGGTCCAAGACCATGGCGATATTATTCTAAAAGCCGGAATCAACAGCGGCTCTGAAGTGATTGCTTCAGGAAATATACATATTTATGGCAGTGTTCGTGGTAGAGTCATTGCCGGCGTAGGAGGCAATACCTCTGCAAGAATTTTCTGTCATTCCCTTGAGGCAGAACTGGTATCTATTGCAGGCACATACTGTGTAGCAGACGACATCCCGCAGCATGTCGCCAAAAAACCTGTACATATTTACTTGAATGATGACCAAGAGCTTGAATTTGAAGCCTTGGAATTTTAAGGTATAAATTATCACCAAAAGCCCCATTTAAGGGGATGGACCATAACAGGAGTGGATTCGGTGGCCAAAATTGTTGTCGTAACATCAGGCAAAGGTGGAGTGGGTAAAACTACAACAAGCGCATCTTTTGCAACAGGTTTAGCCCTACGTGGTCACAAAACCGTCGTTATTGATTTTGACGTAGGCTTACGTAACCTGGATTTGATCATGGGTTGTGAACGCCGCGTGGTTTATGACTTTGTCAATGTTTTAAATAATGAAGCCCGTTTACAACAAGCTTTGATCCGTGATAAAGATATTGAAAATCTTTATATTTTACCGGCATCACAGACCCGTGATAAGGATGCATTAACAGATGAGGGTGTTGCCCGGATTATAGATGAGCTCTCACAAGAGTTTGACTATATTATATGTGATTCACCAGCCGGTATTGAACGTGGTGCTATCTTGGCCATGTATCATGCTGATGAAGCAATTATCGTAACCAACCCTGAAATCTCTTCTGTGCGAGACTCAGATCGCATTATTGGCATGCTGGACAGCAAGACCAAAAAAGTAGAACAAAATGAAGGCCGTGTACGCAAGCATTTGTGTATCACTCGTTTTAACCCAGAACGTGCAGACCGTCAGGAAATGTTATCAATTGATGATATTTCAAAAGATATTTTACGTGTCCCGACTTTAGGGGTGATTCCAGAATGTCCAACTGTACTTCAGGCATCAAACGAAGGTAAACCGGTTATTCTATATACTGAAACCAGTGCTGGACAGGCTTATGATGACCTGGTTGCGCGCTTCCTTGGTGAAGAACGTCCTTATCGTCACATTACTGTGAAACCGAAGGGCTGGTTAGCACGACTATTTGGAGCATAATTATGGCAGGATTCTGGAGTAAGCTTTTTAGTGGTGATGAAAAACCATCAAGTGCTAAAACAGCTAAAGACCGACTGAAAGTCATCGTGGCCTCTGAACAGGGTTTAGGTAGACGTCTAAGCCAAGACAAAATAGACCAGATGAAAAAAGAAATTATGCAGGTGGTCAACCGTTATGTACGCGGTGTAGATGAGCAGCATATTCAGATGTCTGTTCGTTCTGAAGCGAACATCGAAATGCTGGAAATGAATATCAATTTGCCTGAAGAACGTTAATCTCATTACTGATTAGGCAACCGAATTAAATCAAGGCAGAATATGCAGCAGCGCATGGAAAGTATCACTTTCTCCTGCTGCAAGTATTTTGCTTTTTTAATTTTGTTTTGAATACTGAGGAGATCGTGATGGCATTGTCACAGCCAGCAACATTCAATGAAGAATGGTCAGATGAACGTGTGTTTGGCTATTTGAATCAGCTTCCTCCTGAAGGCATAAATGCTGACTTTCATGTTCTCTATCATGCATTCAAGCATATGCGTCCAAGTGATTATGAACGTTTGCTGAACAAGTTTATTGCTGATGGCCGAGATCTAAATGCTACTAATCCTCAGGGACAACGTATTCATGAAGTGATTGCTGAATTTCCGCGCCAAAGTGCTCCATTTCTAGAAGTTCTGGCTAAATTTGCTTAAAAACAGCTTTATAACCGAAATAATAAAAAACCTGCTTGAAGCAGGTTTTTTATTTAAAGACCTTTTATACTAAAATTTCACGCTTACCATTTGCACCCATCGCACTTACAATACCATTTTCTTCCATCTGATCAATAATGCGCGCAGCACGGTTGTAACCCAAGCTAAATTTACGCTGGAGAGAAGAGGTAGAAGCTTTACGGGTTTCCAGTACAAATGCGACACACTGGTCGTAAAGCATATCCCGGTCGGAACCGCCTTCTCCACCATCCTCGAAACCACGTGAGCTTGGTTCTTCATCAAACGGTGTCAATATCTCGTCAATGTAATCAGGATCACCACGTTCGCGCCATGCATCACAAATACGGTTAACTTCATCATCAGAAATGAAGGCGCCATGTACACGTTCGGGTTCAATTTTACCTGGCCCCAAGAACAACATATCACCGTGCCCTAACAAGTCCTCTGCCCCACCTGCATCTAAAATAGTACGGGAGTCAATTTTGCTGTTAACACGTAATGCCACACGGGTTGGAATATTGGCTTTAATCAGGCCGGTAATGACATCCACAGAAGGGCGCTGAGTTGCAAGCAATAAATGAATACCAGCAGCACGTGATTTTTGCGCGAGACGAGTAATCATTTCTTCTGCTTTTTTACCCACCTGCATAATCATATCTGCAAATTCATCAGCCACGATCACAATCATAGGTAAAGGAGTTAAGCGTGGAGCACGCTCTTGAGTTGCCGAATCACCGGGTTTCCATGTCGGATCAATCAGATCCTCACCGTTCGCAATTGCTTCTTCGACCTTACGGTTATAATCAGTAATCTTGCGGATTTTCATGAAGGACATCAGCTTGTAACGACGTTCCATTTCATTAACACACCAGTTCAGTGCACTGACCGCATCTTTCATATCAGTCACTACGGGCGTTAAAAGGTGGGGAATATCATTATAGTTAGCCAGTTCTAATTGCTTTGGATCAATCAGAATTAAACGCAACTGATCGGGGGTATATTTGAGCAGCATGGAAAGAATCATGGCATTTACAGCGACTGACTTACCCGAACCGGTAGTCCCTGCCACCAGCATGTGGGGTGCCTTGGCAAGATCAGTCAAAACCGGATTACCTGAAATATCCTTACCCATAGCCATTGAGATAAGGCCATTCGGGTCGCGATATGCCGGTGTTTCCAGTAGCTCGGTTAAACGTACCATTTCACGGCTACTGTTCGGTACTTCGATTCCAATATAAGGTTTGCCTGGTATAACTTCCACTACACGCACCGAAGCCATGGACATTGAGCGAGCCAAGTCACGGGAGATGTTGGTTACTTTAGAAGCTTTTACCCCAGGCGCCAGATCCAGTTCAAAACGGGTGACTACCGGTCCTGGCTGGGCCTCAACCACCTTGGCTTTAACATTAAACTCCTGCAACTTGATTTCCAGAAGTTCTGACAGGCGTGCCAACTGCTCAGCAGTAAAGTTTACTTTCTTGTTCGGGTCTACCGGATCTAGCATGTCAACTGGAGGCAAAGTTGACAGATCACGACGCTTGTGTACCACTTGCATGGCACGTGACATCGGCCGCCCAGCCCGGTCAGTTAATGGCGCATCAAGATCAAATTCTTCTTCAATTTCTTGAGGTTTACCAGCCGTTTCATGCCAAGCCTCAATAAAGGCTTCTTTATCTTTGGCAAGAATTTCACGCTCATCTAGATGCTGCTCAGTCTCTGTTTCACGCTCTAGTGCATTAAACTGAGTTTTAATCTCTGCTTTTACAAAGGGCGTAGACTGAGCATAACTGCTTGTTGTTCTCACAGGCTGATCTTTAAAGTGGTCTTCATCTTCCACCAGAAAATCAACCAGCTCCTCAAGCTCAGCAACATCACTGCCGTTATTCTGCATGGACTGTCTCATCAGTGCAGATTGAACTCCCGTGGCGCTTGCTGCCCCAGAAACACTGGCCGTCACACTGGATACAGTAGCTGATGCGGCAGATGAGCCCTGTCCATTCGATATATTTTTGCTGTTAAAAGGTGTATGTACATCTGTTGCCGTTTTAGTTGGCGGTACAGCAGCTAACAGCTCATCAAAAATCTGGTCATCATTCCAGTCCAATATCTCATCATTATGTGGTGTTTGAGGCTGATACGCAGGAGAACGGGATTCAGGCTGTCTTTCTTCCTGAGCCACTACCACTTGTTGCAGATGATCATGTGGTGTAACCGGTTTATCATCTTCGGCAGCTTTTAACAGGGCATCAATATCACGGTCATGATTATCATCATGTTGTAAAGCACGCCATACTTCACCGGTGGCGACCACACGCTGGCTGTCCTGCTGTAACTGATGGGCTTTTTCTAAAGTACGTTCAAACTCTGCTTCATCTTCAGGATCAAGTGAAGGCATCTGATGTTGTATCTGCTCTTTTGCCAACATATCGTTAAATAGACGCTCTGCTTGCAGGTCTGCTGCTGAAGGTTGAGAGGCTATCTTAGCTGGCTGCTTTATTTCTGAAGCTAAAACCTGCTCTTGTGCAGGTTCTCTGGTTCTGATCGCGACCGGCTTTTTTATTGGTTGCTGTTCAGTGCGGTCAAAGTCTGATTCACTGGAAGGTACATTACGGTAAAACAGATCTTGCAGATATGCAGGGGTTGCCTTAAGCGTAACCCAGGTTTTATTCCATTGAATACCAAATGCCAGAGTCAGTAAAATTAGACAAAATACAATCAGAAAGAAAGTAGCACCATAAATTGTTAACACCTGTACCAGACTACTTCCCAGTTCATAACCGATAATGCCACCAGAGGCATTTTCCAGAGTATCTGCAGGTAAATTCCAGTGTAGATATAAAAGGCTGGACGTGGTCAGGATTAAAAAAAACTGGGCAGCATAACGAAACGGACGGTTCAGGAAACTGCGTGGCCACCAGAGCTGGATAGCTTCAATAAAAAGGTAGATGGGAATAAGCAAACTTGCCCATCCTACAAAGCCAAAAAGCAAATCTGCAATCCAGGCACCCGCTACGCCGCTGGCATTAGAGACTTGCTGGGTATCACTGGAAATATGCATCCACCCGGGGTCAAACGGTGTATATGTTACTGTTGCCAGAAACAGATAAATCCCGAATGAAACCAAGAATAATGTCATTAATAAGCGCTGTGCATAAACATTTGACACCGCAGTCATATACTGTCCCGTAACCATTTATCAATTGATGTTCTTATATAGAAGCCGTCAGGCTTTCTTCAAAGAAGAAAACTTTATATTATGCACCGGTTCCCATTAAAATGATGCATCATTATTTATTTGTGTTGTTAACATATTTTATATAGCTCAAACCGATTTCCATCATCAAGATTATCCACATGGATTGAACACAACTTTGCTGATGTTTCACGTATACTTTTAACAATTCTACATAAAAAAGGATAGCTTTAATGAGCATTCGTCACTCACGGTTAATTATTTTGGGCTCGGGCCCCGCCGGTTACAGCGCAGCAGTGTATGCAGCACGTGCAAACCTAAAACCCACACTCATTGCAGGCATGCAGATGGGTGGCCAGCTTACGACCACTACTGAAGTAGACAACTGGCCAGGTGACCCTGAGGGTCTTACTGGTCCAGCTTTAATGGAACGTATGCATGCTCATGCAGAGCGGTTTGGTACTGAGATGATTTATGACCATATTAATGAAGTGGACTTAAATGTTCGTCCCTTTGTTTTGAAGGGTGATATGGAAGAGTACACCTGTGATGCCCTGATTGTGGCAACAGGCGCAACCGCCCAGTATCTTGGTCTGGAATCCGAAGCCAAATTTATGGGCCAGGGTGTAAGTGCCTGCGCAACCTGTGATGGTTTCTTCTACAAAAACCAGAAAGTTATGGTAGTAGGTGGAGGTAATACTGCGGTTGAAGAAGCATTGTATTTATCAAATATCGCTTCACATGTTACGCTTGTACACCGTCGTGACAAACTGCGTTCAGAAAAGATTTTACAAGATCACCTGTTTGAAAAAGAGAAAGAAGGCAAAATTTCGATTCTCTGGAACCATCAGGTTGAAGAAGTCCTGGGCGACAATACTGGAGTAACCGGTGTAAGACTCAAATCTGTTCAGGATGACACACTACGTGATGTTGATGTTCAAGGTTTATTTGTTGCCATTGGCCACAAACCAAATACCTCAATGTTTGAGGGCCAGCTTGAATTACGTAATGGCTATATTCAGGTACAAAGTGGCACAGCAGGTAATGCGACTGCAACGTCAATCCCAGGCGTATTTGCAGCAGGTGATGTAGCAGATGATGTTTATCGCCAGGCCATTACCTCTGCGGGTTCAGGCTGTATGGCTGCACTTGATGCAGAGAAATACCTGGATGGTTTAACACCAGAAAGTTAAGAGAGTTTAGTTATTTTCTTAATAGCCGCCTCAGTGCGGCTATTCTTATTTTCAGTTTTACAGTTATGCTTGTATGCCTGTTTGAAATTACTTACCATAAATTAAAGTGATTTTTTCAGACTGAATCATGACCATGCTTCCCCCCTCTCAATATATTTTTCCTGATCCTATAGAAGCTGATACTGAAGGCGAAGGCCTTATATGTATTGGGGCTGACCTCTCTCCGTCTACTTTATTAGAAGCTTACACACATGGGTTATTTCCCTGGTTTAATGCGGGTGAACCTATTTGCTGGTGGTCACCAGAACCACGCTGTGTAATTTATCCAGAATGTTATAAACCGAGCAAATCTTTACTACGGAGTATGAAAAAGTACAACTATCACATCACGGTAAATCAGGCTTTTGAACAGGTTATTTCTTCATGTGCCTTACCGCGTAGCTATAGTGAAGAGACGTGGATTTCCAAACAAATTATCCAAGGCTACTGCGACCTGTTCAATGCAGGTTTTGGCTATAGTATTGAAGTCTGGGACGATACAAAGTTGGTAGGAGGCCTATATGGGGTCACCATTGGCAAAGGCTGTTTCGGTGAATCGATGTTCAGTACCCGCACTGATGTTTCAAAAATGGCTTTTTATAGTCTCATGTTAATTGCAAAGGAGAATAATTTACCCTGGGTCGACTGCCAGCTGGTAAATGAACATCTGCTTAGCTTGGGTGCCTGTACAGTTTCTCGGCAGGATTATCTTAAATCGTTACAAGATGTAATTATTCAACCTACTATCGATTGGAAAAAGTATCAGGAGCGTGTATTTTCAAGTGAAACAGTTGCACTTAATAGCTGCCTGAGCGAATGATAATAATGAGGGACCATGTATGAAATCTTATCACCCTAAGTCCCTGTTAAATGACTTGCAGTACTATATTACACCACCACATGACTGTAGTTATCTAGAAAAGAAATCTGCACGCATGGTCTTTCTGGACCCTGTTCACCGTATTGACGTAGAAACATTGTCTGAGCTTTCTCGGCTAGGCTTCCGACGTAGTGGCGACTTTATCTATCGTCCAGAATGCCATTTATGCCGGCAATGCCTTTCCTGTCGGGTCCCTGTAAATGCTTTTCAAATGAACAGCAGCCAGAAAAAAGCATGGAAGCGTAACCAGGATTTACGCATGAATATTATTTCAACTCGTGATGCAACCTGGCAGCATTATGCACTGTATGAGCGCTATATTTTGGCACGTCATGCTGATGGAGACATGTATCCACCCAGTCAAGACCAGTTTGAAAAATTCTTGGTACATAGCTGTACAGAAAGCTTCTTTCTTGAGCTGTGGAAGGATGAACAGCTCATCAGCGTTTCTACATGTGATCCGCTGGATGATGGTATTTCAGCGGTTTATACTTTTTTTGATCCTGATGAAAACCGCCGCTCCTTAGGGGTATTTGCAATTTTAAAGCAGATTGAATATGTAAAAATGCTAAGTTTAGATTACATCTACCTCGGTTACTGGGTACCACATTCAGCTAAAATGAACTATAAATCCCAATATACCCCATTAGAAATTTTACTAGATGGACAGTGGCGGCATCTGAACCGTTCCTTAAACGCTGAAGAGATTCATGCGCTGGGTGATTCACTCCTCACCACCCTTCCTTCGGGCTGGAATCAGCTGATTGTTAAATAAATCAGTTTGACTTAGCGAAATAACTGGCTGAAATCCTCACTACAAGACTTGACCATGATAATGGCATGTTCACGTCCTCCATTCGGTCCAGGATAATAATTACGTCGCTGATCAATTTGATGAAAGCCGCTTTTTTCATAAAGTGCGATGGCAGCTGTGTTGCTTTCACGTACTTCCAGAAAAATTTGTACAGGCATATTTTCTAAAAGTGAAATTGATTGCTCAAGTAGGGTATAACCTAGTCCTTTACCTTGCCAGGAAGGATGAATACCCATTAATAACAGGTTAGCTTCATCTAGAATAGGCTGTAGAATACAGAAGCCGATAACCTGATCTTGCAGCTCGTATACAGTACACAGATAACTTTGTAATGCCTCTTCAAATAATCGAAAAGACCACGGGTGAGTCTGAACCTGTTTTTCAATCTCAGTCACCTGAGGCAGGTCAGATTTTTGCATTAAGCGGATCATATACAACAGGGCTTTTATAGCTATCCAACTTGCATTATAAGAATTGTTTATGAAAAATCGAGAATAAAAAAGGACAATTTAAATTGTCCCTTTTCTTATATACTTTTAGAAACCTAGTTTATTACGCCATTTTTCTAAAAGAGCTGTGGTATCTGTATCATTTGGATGAAATTTTGGTCTTAAAAAGTCTGCCAGTTCAGGAATTTGTCGAGTTATAAAACCCTTACGGCCATACATAAATTTCAGCATATATCTGGTATTTTTCCAGGTTAGTTTTTTATCTGCGCTTAAGAGACGCACAGTAAAATATGACTGTGTAAAGAAAATCAGCGTTAAGGCAATGATTAGCGCCGAAGAGCGCATAAAATAAGCCTTAGGCCCTTGCCCATACATTGCTGTATAAACATCAAAGGCTACAGCTTTATGCTCATTTTCCTCTATGGCATGCCACATCCAGAGTTTATACATGGTCTCATCATTAAATAAGGCCTGCACATCTGCATTCTGCAACAGCTCAGCCGCGATAGTGGCAGTAAAATGTTCAAGAGCACATGTACCTGTTAAATCAACCATTTCCTTGGTGTAACCGAACGGTTTCATCAGACGGTATACGACTTCCGTACCTACTTTAAGTACCTGCCCTGTCTGCTCTTCCATTTTACGCACATCATAACCATAAGCCTGAGCAGAAGCATTAAAGGCAAGATGCTCCTTAGAATGCATAGCTTCTTGCCCGATAAAAGCACTAATCTCTTTTTGAAGTACTGGATCTGAAACTTTAGGGTTTTGACGTACCGCACGGGTACTATCTACAAAAAATTTTTCACCCTCTGGGAACAGTGCAGATAAAGCTGTCATAAAATGGGTTATACCGGCATCACCGCTCGCCCAGTAACGTGGAACCTGATTAAATTCAAAGTCCATACGACGTACAGGAAAGCTAGCACCAGCACGATTTGAAATATTTACTTTAGCATTCATTAGGGTTACTCCTCGCAAGTGAGCAATTCGCTAGCTTGCTTTTATTTTTTGATTTCTTATTTCTTATCATACGTTTTTTTTATTGTGCTATAAGGGCAGATAAGGACATAGAATTATCAGTTAAGGACAGCTGATATTTATTATTGTCTGACAATTTTATAAAGCTATTTAAATGCATATTTATATAAATAAAAAAAGCGCCCTAAAAGGACGCTTTTTTTGACACAGTAAAGTGATTATGCAGTTACTTTCGCAACAACACCAGCACCTACTGTACGGCCACCTTCACGAATCGCAAAACGCAGACCAGCGTCCATCGCGATCGGGTGGATCAGCTCAACTGACATCTCAACGTTGTCACCTGGCATAACCATTTCAACGCCTTCTTTCAGCTGGATCGCACCAGTTACGTCAGTTGTACGGAAGTAGAACTGTGGACGGTAACCATTCAGGAATGGAGTGTGACGACCACCTTCTTCTTTAGAAAGTACATATACTTCTGCATCGAATTTAGTGTGCGGCTTGATTGTACCTGGTTTAGCCAGTACCTGACCACGCTGAACGTCTTCACGTTTAGTACCACGTAGCAGAACACCACAGTTCTCGCCTGCACGACCTTCGTCAAGCAGCTTACGGAACATTTCTACACCCGTTACAGTCGTTTTAACTGTATCTTTGATACCAACGATTTCAACTTCTTCGCCGACTTTAACAATACCAGACTCAACACGGCCAGTAACTACTGTACCACGACCTGAAATTGAGAATACGTCTTCGATTGGCATCAGGAATGCTTTGTCGATTGCACGTTCTGGTTCTGGAATGTAAGTGTCAAGCGCTTCAACCAGAGCAAGAACTGCAGACTCGCCATACTGACCGTCGTTGCCGTTCAGTGCTTGAAGAGCTGAACCACGGATGATTGGAGTGTCATCACCTGGGAAGTCATAAGTAGACAGAAGTTCACGAACTTCCATTTCTACCAGTTCAAGTAACTCTTCGTCATCAACAAGGTCACATTTGTTCAGGAACACGATGATGTAAGGTACACCAACCTGACGAGAAAGCAGGATGTGTTCACGAGTCTGTGGCATTGGGCCATCAGTTGCTGCACATACAAGGATCGCGCCGTCCATCTGAGCAGCACCAGTGATCATGTTTTTAACATAGTCAGCGTGGCCCGGGCAGTCTACGTGAGCGTAGTGACGAGTTGGAGAGTCATATTCTACGTGTGAAGTATTAATGGTAATACCACGCGCTTTTTCTTCTGGTGCAGAGTCAATTGCTGCGTAATCTTTCGCTTCACCGCCGTAAGTTTTTGCACAGATTGTTGCAATCGCAGCGGTTAAAGTTGTTTTACCATGGTCAACGTGACCGATTGTGCCCACGTTTACGTGTGGCTTATTACGTTCAAACTTGGCTTTAGCCATGATGATCTTCCTCGTTTACGTCGAAACCAGCTTAAGAAAACAGCCCTGAGATAACTCAGCTCATCGACCCATCGTCTAAAAACAGACACCCAATACTTGAAAAGCAGACTTAAAAGCCTGCTTTTTAAAAAACTTTGTAGAAAAATCTACTAAACTGTATCTGGAGCTCTTATCCAGATTTGAACTGGAGACCTCTCCCTTACCAAGGGAGTGCTCTACCACTGAGCTATAAGAGCGAAATTTAGCTTTAAATGGAGCGGGAGACGAGGTTCGAACTCGCGACATGCAGCTTGGAAGGCTACCGCTCTACCAACTGAGCTACTCCCGCATTGTTGGTAATTGACCACTACATTTAAAGTAAAAGTTGGTGGTGGGAGAAGGATTCGAACCTTCGAAGCTTACGCGGCAGAGTTACAGTCTGCTCCCTTTGACCGCTCGGGAATCCCACCAATCGCACTTATTTCAGTGCTTTCCTCTACAAACTTACACACTTTAGATGGTGCCGGCACACGGATTCGAACTGTGGACCTACTGATTACAAGTCAGTTG
>ERZ501024.63-NODE-63-length-53741-cov-92.415732_pt1 | contig 53741 bp, 48 predicted proteins | sample MGYA00248893_ERZ501024 | MGnify/ENA primary metagenome ERZ501024 (study PRJEB25958, sample SAMN03398501) | human skin metagenome | study: EMG produced TPA metagenomics assembly of the Human Skin Microbiome Metagenome (human skin metagenome) data set. | reverse complement strand
AATTTGGCTCAATTAGGGGCGCTTTGCATTTCAAATCTTTGTGCAACAAAGCCAAGTTAAGGTAAAAAGCTTTGTCTATAATAAGAAAAACTTTGGCAGTTATTAACCAAGTTTTATCTTTTTACGATAGTTAACCCAAGTTTGTCATCATGATGTGATACATTATCGCACTTTAAATAAACTGCCTTTAACTAGGGGCAATAACCACAAACGTTAGAAATGATCTGATATTGAACTTGTGTTAAGTCTAATTTGGGACTTACCAATTTCGATAAAATAAATTTTAGGTCGTTCTAATCATTAACTTTCTTTGAGCAAGTTATGGAAAATTTTGAAGTTATAAAAGCACTGTTTTTAGGCTTTGTCGAAGGCTTAACTGAATTTTTACCCATCTCGAGTACAGGCCATTTAATTTTATTTGGTCATATTATCGATTTCCACTCAGACGGCGGTCGTGTATTTGAGGTCGTAATCCAGTTAGGTGCTATTTTGGCAGTGTGCTGGTTATACCGACAAAAAATTATTAACTTGATTAAGGGATTCTTTAGTGGTGATGTGGAATCACGTCATTTTGCGATTAGTGTGCTTATTGCATTCTTTCCAGCAGTCATTATTGGTGTTCTAGCTGTCGACTTTATTAAAAGTGTTCTATTTAGCCCAATTGTGGTTGCGATTGCCTTAATTGTCGGCGCCCTGATCATTTTCTGGGTTGAATCTAGACAGTTTGAACATAAAACACTCGATGCAACTAAAATTACTTTTAAACAAGCACTTTTAGTAGGTCTTGCTCAGTGTGTGGCGATGATTCCGGGAACTTCGCGTTCAGGCGCAACAATTGTAGGCGGAATGTTTGCAGGTTTATCACGCAAAGCTGCTACAGAATTTTCTTTCTTCCTTGCTATGCCGACCATGCTGGGGGCTGCGACTTTTGACTTGATTAAAAATGCTGACGTACTCACCTCAGACAATATGGTTAATATTGGGGTTGGATTCGTTGCTGCTTTTATTGCCGCGCTGTTTGTTGTAAAAGCATTGGTACTGTTTGTTGAGCGTCACACGTTGCGTGTATTTGCTTGGTACCGAATTGTACTTGGTGTAATTATTTTGATTGCAGCAATGTTCTTTAATTTATCGGCTTAAATAATCTTATAAATTGAAAAAAACCTAGAATGCTCTAGGTTTTTTTATGCCTAAAAATTGATTTGAATTGCCTATTTATACAAAGTAAACGCAAGACAGATGTTTTCATTTTAAGTTCATTGTTATATTGATTATTAGATTACCTCTCACAATAAAACTATGCCGCAAAATCATCTTACAGAACATTTGGTCGATGCATTTTTGCACTTGGCTCCAGCAGAAGGCCTCTATCCTACTTTTATTTCTAACATCACTTTGATGCGTGTAGATCATTCCACACCACCTATTGCCGTGCTGCAAGAACCCTCAATTGTTTTAGTGATACAGGGGTTAAAGCGCGGATATATTGGTAAAGAAATCTTTCAGTTTCAACAAGGACAGTGCTTATTTATCTCAATTGCAATACCGTTTGATTGCGATACTGTAGTTGAAAATAATGAACTCATGTTGGCAATCGCAATAAAGTTTGAACCACAAATGATGGCTGATCTCATTACTAAAATGGATAAACAGCAACAAGTGGTTACTGAAGATGCTCATTCAGAAGATTTAAAATTAAGCTGTGGGCTTAGAGTGATTGACATGAATGCCACCATTTCAGATGTTGCTCTCAGATTGCTCAATTTACTTCGTTCTAAACAAGATACTTTTATATTGGGTGAGCAAGTTAAAAGAGAATTGGTTTATCGTGTGGTGCAGGCTTCAGGCGGCAATCTAGTCGAGAGCTTATCGGCTATGGCAAGTCGAAATGGCGTGATTTACACCATTTGTGAAATTATTCAACGTGATTATTATCATAACTTAACGGTTCAAGAGTTGGCGAAACAAGCGGGCATGAGCATATCGCTTTTTCATCAAACTTTTAAAAAGGTGACGAATTATTCGCCCTTACAGTACATCAAAATTACTCGGTTACATAAGGCACGCGAGTTAATCACGAACAATAAAATGGGAGTCGCAGAAGCCGCCTATGAAGTTGGATATGTTAGTGCTTCTCAATTTAGCCGAGAATTTAAGCGACTGTTTGGAGTTCCACCCAAGTCTTCAATTATTTAACGTAGATTAGTATTTTGAAATATAAATCAAACATGGAGCATTATATGACCCTTCCAACAACCATGAAAATTATTGAAATTACGGCTCCTGGTGGACCTGAGGTTCTAAAAGTTCAAGATGCAAATATTCCAGCACCTCAAGCAGATGAAGTCTTAATTGAGGTAAAGGCTGCTGGAATTAACCGCCCTGATGTATTGCAGCGTATGGGTTTATATCCAATGCCTAAAGGTGTTACTCAAATACCCGGACTTGAAGTCGCTGGTGTCGTGGTTGCTGTAGGTGAACAAGTCGATCAATTCAAGGTTGGAGATAAAGTTTGCGCCCTAACAAATGGCGGTGGTTATGCTGAGTACTGTGCGGTAACAGCAACTCAAGTATTACCAATTCCTGAAAATTTATCTTTTACACAAGCTGCTGCGATTCCGGAAACATTTTTTACGGTTTGGGCAAACCTATTTGATATTGGCCGTTTAAAGAAACATGAAACTGCATTGATTCACGGTGGGGCAAGTGGTATTGGAACCACAGCTTTAGCGATTTGCCAAGCTTTAGGGATTAAAACTTTTGCTACGGTTGGTAGTGAAGATAAAATTAAAGCACTCTCTAGTTTCACCACAGCAATTAACTATAAAACCCAAGATTTTGAGCAGGAAGTTTTGAAGCACACTCAAGATCAAGGTGTTGATGTCATTTTAGATATTGTAGGTGGTTCTTATTTCACGAAAAACCTAAATCTATTAAAACGTGATGGCCGATTGGTCATTATTGGTTTTATGGGGGGACGAATCGCAAAAGAATTTGATTTACAAAAACTGATTTTAAAACGTGCCACAATTACGGGTTCAACGATGCGAGCACGTAATAGCCAAGAAAAAGCACAAATTGCCCAATCTTTGAATGAGCATGTGTGGCCATTATTGGCTCAAGGTAAATGTTTACCGCAAATCTATAAATCGTATGCTTTTTCAGATGTACAAAGTGCTCACGCATGTATGGAACAAGGTGATCATATTGGAAAGATCGTTTTAGAAATGAATGCGTAACGCTGTAATCATTGAAGTTTGGGCGAACGACAGGTTCGCCTAAACTGAATTTTATAATTCTAGATTCTGCCTATTTCTCTATAAAAATTGCCAAATTCTATTGGCAGATTGCACCAGTTCTATAACTTCACCTATAAATTGAGTAAGAAATAACAATTGGTTCTTACCTTATTATTTCTTTCCATACTGATGAAAAAGGATAGTAACAATGAATACCGCAAATATTGATGATAAAAATCCTACTCCAGATTTGGCTGAAGATAATGCCTTTTTCCCATCACCTTATTCACTAAGTCAATATACTGCTCCTAAAACCGATTACGATGGCACGACTTATTCAACGCCGTATACAGGCAATAAAAAAGTTTTAATGATTGCAACTGATGAACGTTATATTCAGATGCAAAACGGTAAGTTCTTTTCAACAGGTAACCATCCTGTAGAAATGCTTTTACCGATGTTTCATTTAGATAATGCTGGCTTCGAAATTGATATTGCGACACTTTCAGGGAACTCTGCCAAACTTGAAATGTGGGCAATGCCAAAGCAAGAACAAGTGGTGTTAGACACCTTTCAGAAATATGCAGATAAATTAAAAAATCCGCTAAAACTAGCTGACATTTTAGAAAATGCAGTCGGTGAAAACTCACCATATACGGCTGTATTTATTCCGGGTGGGCATGGCGTATTAGCTAAAATTCCACATAGCCTTGAGGTGAAAAAAGTTCTTAAATGGGCGGTTGAACAAGATAAATTTATTATTACGTTATGTCATGGTCCAGCTTCATTACTAGCTGCGGCAGTAGGCGAACAACCTGAGAATTATATTTTTAAAGGTTATCAAATTTGTGTATTCCCTGATTCATTAGATAAGGGAGCAAATATTGATATTGGTTATATGCCGGGGGCTTTACCTTGGTTAGTAGGTGAAAATCTTGAAAAGCTCGGTGTCGAAATTTTAAATAAGGGCATTACAGGTCAATGTCATCGAGACCGTAAATTGCTAACTGGTGATAGTCCACTTGCTTCTAATAATTTAGGAAAACTTGCAGCTGAAACATTGTTGGCTGAAGTGAAGGATTAACGTATTAAGTTTGTGCGCCCTGCGGGACTCGAACCCACGTCGGTCGCTTAGGAGGCAACTGCTCTATCCAGTTAAGCTAAGGGCGCATAATTTTATGATTATAAACAAAAAAGCTATTGCGAAGGCAATGGCTTTTTTACGTTTTAGTTATTAAAAACTTTTGCCAGAGTGGCCAATAAAGATAAAGTTGAACCATTCAACGGTTTCAAACACTTATGTCTGTAGAAAAACAGTTTATAAAGCTAAAAAATCACAAAAACTTCATGTTTGTCTTTCTATGATCTCAAGCAAAACACGAAAAGGTTTAAGACAAGCAATTGAGTAGATGAAACTATTCCCGAAAGGTTGTTTGTTAAAAATCAGATTTAGCTACCTATAATTCAAAAGGGCAGAGCATGAAAAAAATTGATGAACAGGACTTATCTAGAATTATTGAAATGGCATGGGAAGATCGCACTCCATTTGAAGCAATTGAGCGAGAGTATGGCTTAAGCGAAAGCGAAGTTATTCGTTTAATGAGATACAACCTAAAAACCAATAGTTTTAAACTTTGGCGTAAACGTATGGCAGGGCGTAAAACTAAGCATCAGCAATTACGTTCACCAGAGGTTGAACGAGCTTACTGTTCTCGTCAGTATAAATATGCTTAACATCATCATATATAACCAATTGAAATATAGCTGATTCAACAATGAAGAGTAGTGTTGAATCAGTTAAAACAATCGCGTGGAATATTTACTTATTTGAGCGAGCCTGTCGTTTACATCTTTCAGAGCAATATTTTACTTCTTCCCAGCAACGCTCCCATTTCTTTCGCCAGTCAAAAGGGCGTTGACAATAGACACATATTTTCTGGGGTAGATGCTGTTTTTTCATGATCTTAAAGCTCATCAAGTTGATGAATAAGTAACTTTGCATGCTGCATGACAGAAGCTTTATCTTTCATACGATCAAGGTTTTTGTAGACCATAGCCATTCTGGGATTTTGACGAAATATGGCCTCATGCTGGCTCATAAAATACCAATACAAGCTGTTAAATGGACAACTGTCTGGTTCAGTTTTTGTTTTGACGTTATATGTACACTGCTGACAATAATTTGACATTTTATGTATGTAATTACCTGATGCAGCATAGGGTTTACTTGCCATGATGCCGCCATCAGCATACATGGCCATGCCTAATGTATTCGGTAATTCGACCCATTCATAAGCATCTACATAGACAGCTAAATACCATTCGCAAATTTCTGATGGATTTACACCTGCTAAAAGTGCAAAGTTGCCTGTAATCATTAAACGCTGAATATGGTGAGCGTAGCCATGTGCAAAGGTATTTCTGAAACACTCGGCCATACATGCCATTTTTGTATTACCCGTCCAATAATATTGTGGCAGCGGCGTGCTGGCATGAAGGGTATTTTGATCACTATAGTCAGGCATAGATAACCAATATATTCCACGCACATATTCCCGCCACCCTAATATCTGCCGAATAAATCCTTCTACTGCATTTAAGGGAGCCTGTCCGCTGTAATAGGCTGTTTGAGCAGCGTCACACACTTCTTTTGGCAACAACAATCCACAATTTAAATAAGGTGAGAGCAGACTATGAAACATAAAATCTGAACCATAAACCATGGCATCTTGATAATCGCCAAAGTGAGGTAAGATGTTAGAGATAAAATGATCTAGAGCAAGTAGGGCATTTTGACGGGTAGTTGCCCATTGAAAGGAGTTGATATTGCCGATATGTTGTGAAAATTCTTTCTTGACCAGTTGAATAACATCTATATCAATTTGATCATGCTCAAAGGCTAATTTTGATGGCAAAGATGGATTGCCTGACCATGCTTTTCGATTGGCTTGATCAAAGTTCCATTGCCCGCCAACGGGTTGTTGGTCATGCATTAAATAGTGAGTTTGCTTGCGCATTTCTCGATAAAAGTATTCCATTCTTAGCGTTTTATATTTGTTTGCCCATCGCTTGAATTGTTCTACAGTACAAAAGAAGCGATCATCTTCTAGACACATAACAGGTAGTTTTAGCTTGTTAGCCCATGAAGTTTCGATTTCATGTTGTAAGCGATACTCACCACATTGGGTAATGACGAGAGTATTCGCCGAGAAGTGTTGCTGCTGCAAAGCAATAAAGTCGACTAACTTTTTTATATGACTTTCGCGCTTAAATGTGTGATAACGGATTTTCCAGTCCTGTGCTTTTAATTCTTTTGCAAAGTGACGCATTGCACTAAAAATCAGCGCTATTTTTTGTGGATGATGAGCAACATAAGATGTTTCCTCAAGTACTTCAGCCATCAAGATAACGTCTTCATTCCGGTTTAAATACTTGAGCGTTGCGAGTTGGTGATTTAATTGATCACCCAGAATTAAACCAAATCGCATATTTTTGCTTCATGAGATGGAACTAAAACTAGTTTAAGTTTTCAGAGATCAATTTTATGTGAAGCAGAGCTTCTAAGTTCATCACTGGTCAGTTAGCTATAAAGTCATAGATATAACTTAAAAGCATAGCGTGCGTGAATAAAATGTGATTTTAATCAAAAAGATACAAATTAAATAAATTGAAGATGTTTGCCAGTATGCGTAAGATTTTTAAAAAATATGTTTAAGCTTGATCCTTTTGAAGGAGCCATAGAGGCCATCGAAAGGTTCTTCACTCGAGTATATAAATGGATACCAACAACCTTCCTATTGCTTATATTTTTCAGCAGCAACAACTTTTGGTTGATGCGAATTTTAATCTACCTTGCCTTGAACAGCAGGAATATGATTTACCTATACAAGCAGACCCTCTAGTAATAGCAAGAGATTTCCAAGAAAGCGAACTTATACCAAATGGATATCAGTTTATACCCATTCGCCAACTCTTACAGTATTGGACTAAACCTCAGTTTGAGCAGGCAAGTCGCGCTTTTCAGTTGCTAGAGTGGCGTCGTAATCATCAGTTTTGTAGCCGTTGCGGACATAAAACCCAACAGCATAAGACTGAATATTCTATGACTTGTCCAGCATGTAACTTTAGTCAATATCCTAGAGTTAATCCTTGTGTGATTACTATTATTACACGTGGAGAGGACGAGATTTTGCTGGCTAAAAATGCCAGAAATACGAGCCAGATGTACAGTTTAATCGCTGGCTTTGTCGAGGTAGGGGAAACACTAGAAGATGCTGTGCGACGTGAAACATTAGAAGAAGTTGGATTACACATTAAGAATATTCAGTATTTGGCGAGTCAACCATGGCCATTTCCGAGTAACTTAATGTTGGCTTTTAAAGCTGAATATGAAGCGGGCGAAATTGAAATTCAGGAGAAAGAACTTAGCGATGCTCAGTTTTTCAAATTTAATCAATTACCTGAAATTCCATTTAAAGGCAGTATTGCTCATGCAATGATTATGCACGTTATTCATGGCACACCAGTCGCTGATGATACGAAACGGTGGCTTTAAACTGAGATTCAGATATGGCTTTAATCTTATAGTTTTAAATAAAAAAGCCATTGTCTAGACAATGGCTTTTTAGATTTATTTATTCTTCAGGATTCACAATGGAATCTAGTTTTTTAGGATTTAAATAGTCAAAAAGTACGAGCATTGCCGTAATCCAAATAGGGATCATCATTACTGACTCTTTGAAGCCTTGAGTCCACATAATATAGAGAACCACAGCAATAAAGGCTAAAACTAAGTAATTACTAAAAGGTGACCATAACGCTGGAAAAGAAGTCTTAATATTCGCGTGCTTAACAAAGCGTTTATACTTCAAATGTGTAATTGATATCATTGCCCAGTTTAGAACAAGTGCACCAACTACAACATACATGAGATGTCCAAGAGCATCTTCAGGTACAAAGTAATTTAAAAGAACGCAACCAAAGATTAATAAAGCAGAAAGTAAAACAGCGGGAATAGGAACCCCCTGTTTATTGGTTTTTGCAAAAACTTTTGGTGCATTCCCTTGTTGAGCAAGACTGTAGAGCATACGGCTATTTGCAAACATCCCACTGTTATAAACAGATAGAGCAGCAGTTAAAATAATAAAGTTAAGTAAGTGTGCAGCCCAACCAATACCCATTTGGCTAAAAATCATAACAAATGGACTTTTGTCGAGACCGCCAAGATCTAATTGGTTCCATGGCACTAATGAAAGTAAAATTGCCAATGAACCGATATAGAAAATCAAGATACGGAAAACGACTTGGTTAATTGCTTTTGGAATCGTTTTTTTCGGATCTTTTGCTTCTGCTGCGGCCATACCAATCAGTTCAATACCACCAAAGGCGAACATCAAGAAAGCCAACATATAGAAGAGGCCGCTAAAGCCATTTGGAAAAAATCCACCATGAGACCAAAGGTTACTAAATGAAATATTTGAGCCTACATCTGCTGTAAATAGCAAATAGAGTCCAAAAACAATCATAGAGATGACCGCAGCAACTTTAATAATAGCGAGCCAGAATTCGGACTCACCATAAAATTTGACGTTTGTTAGGTTAATTGCCGTAATCACGACAAAGAAAAATAAGACAGACGTCCACGCTGGAATATGAGGCCACCAATAATTAATATATTTGGCCACTGCGGTGAGTTCGCTCATCGCAACCAGAACGTAGAGTATCCAATAATTCCATCCGGTTAAAAATCCGGGAAATTTCCCCCAGTATTTATACGCAAAATGGCTGAACGATCCTGCAACAGGTTCTTCAACAATCATTTCTCCCAGGTGGCGCATAATTAAAAAAGCAATTAAGCCACCAATGGCATATCCTAAAATAATGGATGGTCCCGCAGATTGAATCACTTGCGCCGAGCCTAAAAATAATCCGGTACCAATTGCTCCACCCATAGCAATTAATTGGATATGTCGATTTTTTAGTCCTCGTTGAAGTGTAGAAGATTCGTTGGTCAAAGGTCTTCACTCACTATGAATAAGTAAATTATTCTAATAGATGGAGTTATTTTAGCCTAGACTACAAATTAATAAGCAGTGACTGAAAAGTAATTGTAAAAACTATTTAAAATCATAATCTTGCTTTTAATATTTCTATTTCGAGTGAAAAGTACTCTAAAAAATATAATTTCAGATAGACTTTTTTTCTTAGATTTTGCTTAGATTAAGTCATTGCAAGAGCATTGTTAAATTCACAAAATATGCTCGCGTCAATACGATTGATGTATAAAGCAGATCGCTATCTCTTGGCCTTAAAACAATTTAAGATGAAGAGAAGGGTAAACAAGAATGCTTGTTTTGATATAGAAGAACATAATAGTAAGGATAACAGTTGATATGAGCTCAGTACCGCAAATTAAAATTCCAGCAACTTATATGCGTGGTGGAACTAGTAAAGGTGTCTTTTTTAAACTTGATGATTTGCCGGAAAGAGCTCAAGTTGCAGGTCAAGCAAGAGATCAGCTGTTACTACGTGTCATTGGTAGTCCGGATCCTTATGGAAAACAAATTGATGGAATGGGTGGTGCTACTTCGAGTACGAGTAAAACCGTTATTCTTGCTAAAAGCACTCAGCCAGATCATGATGTCGATTACTTGTTTGGTCAGGTTTCAATTGATCAAGCTTTTGTAGATTGGAGCGGTAACTGCGGTAATTTAACCGCGGCTGTTGGTTCTTTTGCGATTTCAAATGGCTTAGTTGATGCCGATCGTATACCAGAAAATGGCCTATGTACGGTTCGAATTTGGCAAAAAAATATTCAAAAAACTATTATTGCTCATGTGCCTATTACCAATGGTCAAGTTCAAGAAACTGGGGACTTTGAACTGGATGGGGTGACGTTTCCTGCCGCTGAAGTTCAAATTGAGTTTTTAGACCCAGCCGATGACGGTGAAGAAGGCGGTGATATGTTCCCGACAGGAAATATCGTTGATGAATTAGATGTTCCTGATATTGGCCGTTTCCAAGCGACATTCATTAATGCAGGTATTCCAACCATTTTCTTAAATGCAGAAGATTTGGGTTACCAAGGTACAGAGTTGCAAGATCATATTAATAGTGATGCAACTGCACTAGCACGTTTTGAAAAAATTCGTGCCTATGGCGCGGTGCAGATGGGTTTAATTAAAGATATTTCAGAAGCGGCTGCTCGTCAGCACACACCCAAAATTGCTTTTGTCTCTAAGCCAAAAAACTATACAGCTTCAAGCGGTAAGTCAGTTTCAGAGAGTGATGTCGATTTATTGGTTCGAGCTTTGTCGATGGGTAAATTACACCATGCGATGATGGGAACAGCAGCGGTTGCGATTGGCACAGCAGCTGCCATTCCAGGCACTTTAGTAAATTTAGCGGCTGGTGGTGGAGAACGTGAAGCAGTACGTTTTGGACATCCATCTGGAACATTACGTGTTGGTGCTCAAGCGGAACTGATTAATGATCAATGGGTCGTGAAAAAAGCCATTATGAGCCGTAGTGCACGTGTGTTAATGGAAGGTTGGGTACGCGTTCCAGGTGACAGCTTCTAAAAGTTGTTAAATAAGAAAAAGCCTCTCAATTATGTAGAGGCTTTTTTACAGTTGCCTTCAAAAACTCATCACCCACTTTTAACAGTGAATCGTGTATGATGTAGCGCATGAATGCTTCATGACATTCAATAAAATTTCTCTACTGATTTTATCGAGGCGACTGTGTCATCACTCTCTCAAGTTAATGCGGATGTTTTAAAACAAGCTCAACAACGTATTCAACAAGATTTATTGACGACACTGGCTGCATTTTCAATTCCAGAACCTCTAAAAAGTGCAGTACACCATGCAGTTATGCTTGGTGGAAAACGTGTGCGTCCGGCTTTGTGTTATGCCACTGCTTCTTTACAGCCAAATCCAAATTTTGCTGCGGCCCGCCGTGCTGCGGTTGCAGTTGAACTTATCCATTGTTATTCACTAGCGCACGATGATTTGCCTTGTATGGATAATGACTTACTGCGTCGTGGTCAGCCGACTTGTCACGTTGCATTTGGTGAAGATACGGCTTTGCTTGCAGGCGACATTTTACAATCAATGGCTTTTGAGGTTTTAGGTAGCCGTTTGTTTGATGAACAAGGGCAGGGTACCGATGCCGCAATTGTACTAAAACAAATGCAGATTTTAGCAACTGCCAGCTCTAAAATGGTCTCTGGACAAGTTTTAGATTTGCAAGCTGAAGGCAAGAAAATCACTCAAGACGAACTTGAAAATATCCATCGTAATAAAACTGGTGCGCTCATTCAAGCGGCTATTATGATGGGTGCCGTGACCATTTTCTCTGGAACAGATCAAGCAATTCCAAAGTTGCGTCAATATGGGCAGACCATTGGACTGGCTTTTCAAGTATTAGACGATATTCTCGATATTACTTCGAGTACGGAAACCTTGGGTAAAACCGCAGGTAAGGATGAACAAGTACAAAAATCGACGTACCCAGCCTTAATGGGGCTCGAACAAGCAAAGGTCTATGCTAAAGAATTGCATGATCAAGCTTTTGAAGCTTTAGCTCATTTTGGTGATGATGCCAAAGAATTAGTAGATATCTCACAATTCCTTTTAGCACGTACCAATTAATAATATTAAATCAATATTCATAACTTCTATTCATATTCAATGAATAAGGGAGAAAAGAATGAATGGTGCTCAGCTTCATCAAGCTGCAATTGAAATCGCTCGCAATCTTCCTTTTAGCCAACAGGACCATCCATTTGGTCCAGACTATGAAGTTTTTAAAATTTTAGAAAAAATATTCATGCTGACAGCAGAAGTAGCTGACGTCAAAATAGTTAATGTCAAATGTGATCCGTATAAAAGTCAGGAATATCAGGAGCTCTATTCATTTATTATTCCAGGCTATCACATGAATAAAAAGCACTGGATTTCGATTACACCGCATAAGAACTTAACAAGCGATTTACTTCAAGATTTAATTCAGGATTCTTATGATTTGGTTGTAAAAAAACTACCTTTGAAAGATCAGAAAAGATTAAAAAACCAATAATATAAAAGATAAAAAAACGGCGACATAGTAGTCGCCGTTTTGATTTCAATTACGTATTAAATGTAACTAAATTAATTATGTTTTCCCATAATTCCGCGAATTGTATTTAAAACATCTGCTGGTAAAACCACAGTTTTAGCATTGCTCGATTTCGCCATATCTTGCATTGCTTTGACATACTGTTCACCTAACAGATAAGCAACAGGCGTTTCTTTATCACCCACTGCACTTGTCACCATCTCAATGGCTTTTTGTGAAGCTTCTGCCAAAACAACTTGTGCTTCTGCATCACGGCGGGATGCTTCTAAGCGACCATCAGCTTCTAAAATTGCAGCTTGTTTTTCACCATCAGCTCTCGTTACTGTCGCACGGCGTTGACGTTCTGCCGCAGCTTGAGCTTCCATGGCAGCTTGCATGGTAGAAGAGGGCTGAATATCTTGAATTTCAACAGTTTTTAACGTGATCCCCCAATCTGAAATATCATCAGAAATCGCAGCTTTGAGCTTCGCTTTAATATGATCTCGTGAAGACAAAGCATCATCTAGATCCATTTCACCGACAATAGAACGTAATGAAGTTTGTACAAGGTTTTGAATTGCCCATGTATAGTTTTCAATACCATAGACCGCTTTTTCTGGTGTGGTTAAATTAATATATGCCACAGCATTCATGAGTAATACAGCATTGTCGCGCGTAATCACTTCTTGAGATGGGATATCTAACACAATATCTTTAGTGGTAACTTTATAGGCCACTTCATCAACATAGGGAATCACGAAATTAAGCCCCGGATTAAGGGTAGAATGATATTTCCCTAAACGTTGAACAATCCACTTATAACCCTGAGGAACAATACGAACCCCTTTAAAAATGGTGACAGCCACAAAAGCCAAAAAGGCTAAAACAATAATAGTACCGACTGGCATGAAAATACCCTCTCTTTATCTTTAATGTTTATGAAGTACCATGGGACTGGACAATTAAGTCGTTACCCGAAATATCAATAACTCTAACACGATCACCGACTTTGACTGGTGTGGTGCTTCGGCAGTTCCACTCATCAGCCCCTAAAATGGGCATTGGAAAGCGAACGATAATTTGATCATGGTCGAGACCGGTTTGAATCACCATACCAATTTGACCAATAGTCGCTTCACGGGGTAATCCCGCCTTAGTCTTATCAATTGATAATGGTTTAATAAATTTGAACCAAAGAATGGTGCATAGCACTGACAGAACTATCCACAATATAATTTGCGTTGTGAGGCTAATATCTGGAAATAACCAGTAGAGAAAGCACACCATAATGGCGGCAATACCAAACCAAAGCGCGGCAAAGGCGGGTAGAATCAGTTCAGAAAGAATAAGTAAGATACCCAATACAAACCAGTGCCAAGGTTGTATAACAAACTCCATAGATCTGCTCTTTTATATATCTTTATGATGGGTAAAAGTGACTCAATATCACTTTTACCACTGTAGCAGATGATGGGGAGTGTGGATAGAAAAAAACCACCTCAATTAGAATTTAGGGCGTGGTGCAGGCTTAAACGCAGCTGGAGATTTTTTGAAGTTTGCAATTGCAGTTTCAACTTGGCGTATTTGCGCTTGAGCTGCTTTTTCGCCTTCCAAAATTGCTTGGTTACTTGATTTGAGATCAAGGGTACCTAGATGACCAACTTTAGGTTGAATGACAACATTGGCCTGCTTGAGCTCTTCATTAATACTTTGTTGACCCATGATATTAATGGTTTGATCCAGTAGTCCCCACATATTGGCTGGGCGATTTCCTGCTGGACGTGCAGAAATATCAACAGCAATCACAATATCTGCACCCATATCACGAGCAGTTTTAACAGGAATTGGGCTAACCAATCCACCATCTACATATTTCTGCTTGCCAATTGTTGTTGGTACAAACACATTTGGAATACTACAAGATGCACGTACGGCTTGGCCTGCATTACCTTTAATGAAGTCAGCTTTTTGACCATTATCAAGGCGTGTTGCCACGGCAGCAAAACGGATTGGGAACTTCTCAATCGGTTTATTGCCTACATTACGGTTAACGTAGTCCTGTAACTTTTGTCCAAGAATGATACCCTGACGATTAAGTGTTAAATCGCGGATATCTGACTCTTGTAACTTTAAAGCCAGACTTTGCAATTGATAAGGCGTTTGTCCACTTGCGTAGATACTTCCAACAAAGCTACCGGCACTGGTACCCGTGACAATTTTAGGTTTAATTCCGTGAGACTCTAAAACCTTAATTACACCAATATGTGAAAATCCTTTTGCTCCACCGCCACCTAAAGCAAGTGCAATCACAGGTTCACGGGCTTTCATTGAGGTTGTCGGTGTTGGTGTTTTGCTAAATTTATCACAGCCAAATAGTGCTAGAGAGATAAATCCAATACTGGCAAATTGAGCAATTTTCATCTTTAAAAATAATCTACGTCGAGATAAATTAAGAGGGCTCATGAGACCAGATTTGCTCAATTTTTGCTAGGTTTTTTTCACTAGATTTTGTAAAGGTTCGGCAAGCCAATTACGATTTTTAGGTGAAATTTTTCCTTCATAACGCTCAAAAATCTTGGTGAGATCTTCGTCGTAGTTGCCACTTGGGTTTAAGTGCCCTAAACAGTGAATCGTCTTATGATCATAATCAAAAGAAAACATCACAATGGGAATATTGGCTTTTGCAGCAATATGGTAAAAACCACTTTTCATTTTTTTTGCTTTTTTACGTGTGCCTTCGGGCGCCATTCCAATCCAGATCTTGTCATATTTTTGAATGGTTGCAACGATTTGCTCAGTAAGTCCATTGGCTGTGTCACGTTTAACTGGAATAACTCCAGCCCAATCTAAAGCTCGTTTAAATGGTGGTTTAAAAAGGGCATCTTTACCTAGGACCGTAATTTGGATACCTAATCCGAAAATCGCAAGAAAGCCATACCATCCATCAATATTGGAAGTATGGGGGGAAATAATCGCCACTGCTTTTGGCAAATTAGGAACTTCGCCTTCAATTGTCCAACCTTGCGCTAAAAAAAGTTTTTTAAATAGCGCTCGGCTTAAAGCAGTACCGCGTTGAGGTACTAAATCAGGTAAATTAGGGAAATGTTGATCCATATTTTTTTAAATTTTAACTTGTCCTAGTTTTATCTTAATCTTTTGAAATATATGCTTCATTGGCAAAATGTAAGAACAACATGACATTTGATGTTATTCCTCATTAAACAAATAAAAAGTAGGTTTCTATGTTGCGGCAGCAAAATCTTTATCTTCTGCTATTTTCTTTATATTGGGCACAAGGACTGCCTGTTGGGTTTATGACCCATGCTTTACCTGTGATTTTAAGGGCAGAAGGAGTTTCACTTGCCCACATTGGTGGCTTTGGCTTATTAATGTTGCCGTGGTCAATCAAGATTTTTTGGGCGCCATGGGTCGACCGACACGCACTTTCCCGTTTAGGACATTATCGTAGTTGGATTCTACCTACTCAGTTTTTGACTGTGGGTGTACTGTGTATTTTGTCTTTTTTCCCTGTTCAAGCTTTAGATCAACCTATTTATTTATTCGCATTTTTTATTTCCCTTCTTTTTATGAACTTAACTGGAGCAACACAAGACATTGCTACCGATGCTTTAGCAGTCAACTTGTTAAAACATGATCAGCAGCATTGGGGCAATACATTTCAGGTCATTGGTTCGCGGTTAGGTTTTATTGTTGGGGGAGGCGCCGTACTTTGGTGCTTAGACTGGTTAACATGGCAACCCACTTTTTTGCTATTAGCGACCATAGTATTTTTAAACACTCTACCAGTTTGGTTATTTAAAGAGCCTCAACATACTTCTCATGCGAGTCGCGAACTCAAACTTGATCAGCAAAATTTAGTTCTAAAAATTAAAGCTTACCTAAGATATTTCTCTCAAAATAAAGAGCTCCGCTCTTGGTTAATGGTACTGATCACTTTTAAAGTAGCAGACGGCTTAGCAGGGCCATTACTTAAACCTTTAATGGTGGATATAGGATTAAGTTTTACTCAAATTGGTGTTTACATCACGATGCTCGGTGCAGTAGCAGCACTCGCTGGGGCGGCAATAGCAGGAGGAGTGCTTAAATACTTTTCAAGACCAACAGCATTAATTGGCTTTTCAGTTTTTAAAATTATGAGTCTAGGAGCCTATGCTTATTTAGCCTATGCCTATGAACAAAAAATTCAGCTGAATGTCTGGGTTATATATACAGTCAATGCTTTAGAAGATGCATTCTCGGCAATGCTATTGGTAGCTATGTTGACTCTAGTCATGCATTACAGTCGAAAAGAATATGCGGGAACAGACTTTACCTTTCAGGTTTCAGTCATGGCGACTGTTAGCGGTCTTCTTTATAGTTTTAGCGGTGTGATTGGAGATGTACTCGGTTATTTCCATTATTTGATAGCTATTGTCATTATTGCAGTGATCAGTTTACTGCCTATTTTCCTCTGGAAACATGAGAAAGTACAGGAAAAATAATGTTAACTAAATGAAATAAAGAACTTTAATATTGCTCAAGCAGTGATCTAAGCTTTATCTACTACCTTTGTCTATGTTTTTAAAAATGTATATTTTTAGCTATTTAAATGCTCAATTAATTGTGCCATCTTGTGTGGGTAGCAAATGGAAGCTAAATGGAGAAAAAATGGATTTGGATAACAAGAAAAATCATGTGAATCAATCAAAATGGACAGAAAAATGTTCAATTAGATTGGTTATTAGCCTAAAGTCTAAAAAAGAATAATGAAATAACGATTTAATCATTCTATAAGATAAGAGAGTTGTGTAGGATTCGTTACAACATGAAGTTAAGGTAAAAATCTGTAAATCAAAGTATGTTTTTTATGTCTTTGTTTATAGGTTTTAGTCTTGCACAACGTTGAAATTGGTTTTGGTTGCGGTAATAAAATTAATGTAACCAATGTGGAGGAGAGTTGATTTTTTAGCTCCTAATTTAATGGCGTAAATCAACTTGGCATGGATAGGCAACATAAAATATATTTTTAGGAGTTTTTGATGGATCTATTCCTTAATCGTAAATCTTTCGTTATTAAAAGTTTAGCTCTTACAGTTACAGCTTTAATGATGAGTGGGGCACATGCTGCGACTTCCGACAAAGCGGAAATTCAACAGCTTCGTAAAGAAGTTGAAGCGTTAAAAGCTTTAATTCAAGAACAACGTCAAGTTCAGCAACAACAACAGCAAGTACAGCAACAACAGCAAGTACAGTTAGCTGAAGTTAAGGCACAACCTCAAGCTGCTGCACCAGCTTCTCCATTAGCATCATTAAAATCTAAAACTGGTGCTGATGTGAATCTATATGGTTTTGTTCGTGGCGATGCTAACTATATTATCGAAGGTGCGGATGGTGACTTCGCTGATGTAAGTAAGTCTAATGGTGAAGCAAAAGATAAATTGCGTGCTACTGCTAAAACGACTCGTCTAGGTTTAGATTTTACTGCTCCTGTAAGCAATGCCAAAGTTGGTGGTAAAATTGAGTTGGACTTTGCAAGTGGTGACAATAACAAATCTGAAAACGTACGTATTCGTCATGCTTACTTAACTTATAACAACTGGTTGTTTGGTCAAACTACATCTAACTTCTTGGCGAGCCACGCACCAGAAATGATCGACTTTTCGACGAACATTGGTGGTGGTACAACACGTATTCCACAAGTACGTTATAACTATAAATTAGCTCCTGCGACTCAATTATTTGTTTCAGCTGAGGAAGGTAATAGTTCAGCAACAGGTGACTCAGTTAAATATAGATTACCTGTATTAACAGCTAAAATTACTCAAGGTTATGCTGGTGGTAATGGTAATGCTTCTGCTCGAGCTTTTGTTGAAAACTACAAATCAGGAAAGGGCGATGACCAGACTGGGTGGGGCGTTGCTGCAGGTACTGACTTTAAAGTAGCAGATCCTTTAAAACTCTTTGCTGATGCTTCTTATGTTGTAGGTAACAGTAACTACTTATATGGTAGTAATTCTGCTTATACTTTAGTTAATGATAATATTGAGCAAAATGAATTTGTAGCTGTACAAGTGGGTGGAACTTATAAGATTTTACCTAACCTACGTGCTACTTTAGCATACGGTGCTCAATTCGCTGATGATGGCACAGACTATGCTAAAGCATATACTGCGGGTAATGAAAAAGTTCAGCAAGCATGGCTCAACGTCATTTATACACCAGTTAAACCAATTGACTTAGGTATTGAATATGTTAATGGTAAACGCGAAACCTTTGCTGGTGATGATTACAAAGACAACCGTGTTGGTTTAATGGCTAAATACAGTTTCTAAAAACAATATTTAGTTAAAAGCTCAAAAGACGAGGTTAAATCTAACCTCGTCTTTTTTTATATAAATTAAAAGAATTAGCATGCTTTAAAGCTTCTGAATTAGATCATTTTTTATTTAAGTCATTTTTAAGTTTCAATTTCTACATTAGAGCATCATAAAAAGATTGTAGTCACCCAAGATGCTGAATTTTTTTTCTACTTTAAAACATAAGCAGATTTCGCTGTTTATGTTTAATTTGATTATAGCCATTTGGTTAGGGGCAATTCTAAATATTGGTTTTTATCACCAAGTGCATCTTTTAACTCCATATTTTGGAATAAAGGCTATTCTATTTTTAGCTGCTACAGTAGTTATTGTGGTTGCTGCTTATTATGCGCTTTTACAGATTTTAAACTGGAAATGGACCGCTAAAATTTTTGCAATTTTACTCATCGTGATTGGTGGTTTTAGCTCTTATTTCGTCAATACATTAGGTGTAATTATCTCACCTGATCAGATTCAAAATATGATACAAACTGATGTATCTGAAGTTTCTGATTTAATTTCATTACGTTTCGGGCTTTGGACAGTTTTCTTTGTTGTTTTGCCTATTATTTTAATTACTCTGGTAAAGTTTAAAAAAGAAAAAGTATCTTACTTATTAATGAAAAAGCTTGGTTCGATTGTAGCCTCATGTGCAATCGTGGGTGTTTTACTATTTGTTTATTATGTTGATTTTGCATCTATTTTTCGTGAGCATCGTGATTTGAAAGGTATGATCTCACCACAAAATAGCATTTCTTCCTTAATGTCTTATTACCACAAAATGGCACCTAAGAAGAACTTGCCACTTATACATTATGGAGAAGATGCTCATCAAGTTCAGCAAGTACAAAGCAACTTGCCTAAATTAATGGTTCTCGTTGTTGGTGAGACTGCCCGTGCAGAAAGTTTTGCATTAAATGGTTATTCGAAAAATACGAATCCGGAACTTTCTAAACAAGATATTTTGAATTTTTCCCAAGTCAGCTCATGCGGTACAGCAACTGCTGTGTCGGTTCCATGTATGTTCTCTGGAATGCCTCGTGTTGACTACGATGAACAACTAGCAAGTCACCGTGAAGGTCTATTGGACATTGCTAAACGTGCGGGTTACCAAGTAACTTGGATTGATAATAACTCTGGCTGTAAGGGCACTTGTGATCGTGTTGAACAGTACAAAATACCAGAAAAGTTAAAGCAAAAATGGTGTAAAGATGGCGAATGCTATGACGATATTTTAATTGATAGCTTAAATGAGTATTTAGCGACTATTCCTAAAGAAGACACTCGTCCGCGACTCATTGTTTTACACCAAGTCGGAAGTCATGGTCCAGCCTACTACAAGCGTGCACCTGCCCAATATCAACCGTTTAAACCGACTTGTGATACTAATGCGATACAGGGTTGTTCTCAAACAGAGTTATTAAATAGTTATGATGACACAATTGTATACACAGACCATGTGTTAAGTCAGATCATTAATAACCTAAAAGAATTATCGAAATATCAAACAGGTTTATGGTATTTATCTGATCATGGTGAATCAACGGGTGAACATGGTTTATATTTACATGGTTCACCATATGCAATTGCACCGACCCAACAAACGCATGTACCAATGATAATGTGGTTTTCTGATAGCTGGAAACAACACAACCTTGCACAAGTGAGTTGTTTAGGCCAACAAACTAAAGAAAAGTTAAGTCAGGATAATTTATTCCCAAGCTTACTGAGTTTGTTAGGTGTAAAAACTCAGGTCATCAACCCTCAACTGGATATGCTGCACTCTTGTGCCCATGTGAATTAAAGCGAGCCTAGAACATGACAAAAATCTTGATGATTGAAGATGATTTTATGATTGCAGAGTCAACAATAACGTTGCTGCAATATCATCAATTTGAAGTGGAGTGGGTCAATAATGGCTTAGACGGTCTGGCTCAGTTGGCTAAAAATAAATTCGATTTAATTCTTTTGGACTTAGGGCTACCTATGATGGATGGCATGCAGGTCTTAAAGCAAATTCGCCAAAGAGCAGCAACTCCCGTCTTAATTATTTCAGCGCGAGATCAGTTACAAAACCGTGTTGATGGCTTAAATCATGGTGCAGATGATTACTTGATCAAACCATACGAGTTTGATGAGTTACTTGCCCGTATTCATGCGCTATTACGCCGTAGTGGCGTAGAGGCTCAGCTTGCGAATCATGAGCAACTATTACAAAGTGGTGATCTGGTTTTAAATGTTGAGCAACATATTGCAACGTTTAAAGGACAGCGTATTGATTTGTCTAATCGTGAATGGGCAATTCTGATTCCTTTAATGAGTCACCCAAATAAAATCTTTTCTAAAGCAAATCTTGAAGATAAGTTATATGATTTCGATAGTGATGTGACCAGTAATACGATTGAAGTATATGTACATCACCTGAGAGCTAAACTCGGGAAAGACTTTATCCGAACGATTCGAGGATTGGGTTACCGTTTAGGGCAATCGTAACTTAATTTTGGAACTTCATAACAGTGCATTATTCATTAAAAAAACGACTGATTTGGGGCACCTCAATTTTCAGTGTCATCTTAGGTTGTATATTAATTTTTAGTGCGTATAAAGTTGCACTGCAAGAAGTTGATGAAATTTTAGATACCCAAATGCGTTATTTAGCTGAACGAACAGCTGAATATCCATTGAAAACGGTAAGCAGTGAGTTTGATTTTCATAAAACTTATCATGAAGAAGATCTATTTGTAGATATTTGGGCTTATAAAGATCAAGCCCATTTATCACACCATCTCCATTTATTGGTTCCACCTGTTGCACAAGCTGGCTTTTACTCACATAAAACCAGTAACGGCTTAATCCGTACCTATGTTTTACCGTTAAAGGATTACCAGATTCAGATTAGCCAGCAAGAAAAGGTTCGTGAGGCTTTTGCTTGGGAACTTGCAGGTAGCATGTTCATTCCATATTTGATTATCTTACCATTTGCGATTTTTGCTTTAGCTGCAATTATTCGTCGTGGGCTGAAGCCCATCGATGACTTTAAAAATGAACTGACTCATCGTGATTCAGAAGAACTGACACCTATTGAAGTTGTAGATTATCCTCAAGAATTGTTACCCACAATTGATGAAATGAATCGACTTTTTGAGCGCATTTCTAAGGCACAAAATGAGCAGAAACAGTTCATTGCAGATGCAGCCCATGAACTTCGAACCCCTGTGACTGCTTTAAATTTACAAACTAAAATTTTAATTAGTCAATTTCCTGAGCAGGAATCGCTGCAAAATTTGAGTAAAGGATTAGCGCGTATTCAGCACTTGGTGACACAGCTTTTAGCGCTAGCTAAGCAGGATGTATCTTTAAGTGTGATTGAACCGACGAGGGCTTTTCAGCTTAATGATGTCGCTTTAAATTGTGTTGAACAGCTTGTTAATCTGGCTATGCAAAAAGAAATCGATTTAGGGTTTGTTCGTAATGAACCAATTGAAATGCATAGTGTCGAACCAACAGTTCATTCAATTATTTTTAACTTAATTGATAACGCAATCAAATACACGCCTCATGAAGGGATGATTAATATTTCTGTTTTCACTGCTACAGATGGCGATGCGTGTATACAAATTGAAGATAGCGGCGCGGGGATCGACCCAGAACATTATGATAAAGTTCTAAAACGTTTTTATCGTGTACATCATCATCTTGAAGTGGGGAGTGGTTTAGGTCTATCCATTGTTGACCGAGCAACTCAACGTTTAGGTGGGACTTTGACACTAGACAGAAGTTTAGAGCTTGGTGGACTTTCGGTTTTGGTTAAACTTCCAAAGATTTTACATGTTCACGAAACAAGGACTTGAGTTAGACAAGTTCTTGTTTGATTCGTTTTTCAAACTCAAAGCGATGAATACAAACGGTATAAAATAAGATATTTACGGCCCAAATGACCCAACCAGTCCATAAATTATGACTCAAGAAATGTGCTCCACGCATCATTTGTGCCCATCCCATCATAAAGCCTAATAAAATGCCTGAAATGAGATAAAAATAGGCACGTTTGGGTTGTTCAAGACGATAAACAAAATAACCTGTCATTAAAATAAAGCCAGCGCTTGCATGGCCGCCCGGAAAACAATGCCCATGCTTAGCAGTAAAATCCCATACATAACTTAAAGCAGTCGGATGAACCATATTCCAAGGGCAGGCATGAGCTGATTGTGATTTTAATAAGCCAACCAGTGCGCTGCCAACCATGCTCACAAAAAACATATAACCATATTGCCAGCGATAAAGCTTTAATTTCTCAACTTTAAATGATGCAAGCCATAGACCCAAAAAGATGACATAAATGCCAGTAATGATCTGCTTTACAATCTCATGATTAAGTCTTTCCAGATACCAATTGTCTCGATTGAAAAAATGACCCGTTGAATCGATCCAAGGTTGGATGAGGTACATATCAATTTTCCCACCCACTGGAAAAATGATTAAAAGCAGAAAAAAACTGAAAAACAGAAGAATGATATTAATCTGGAAAAATTGTTTTTGTTGATTCATGCCATGCAACATCAATTAGATTGTGAGTAAAGGCATTACATAAAATAAAACTTAAATTGCTCTTAAACTAAATTTAATTTCGTGACCAAAATGATGAATGGATGTATCCATTCACAACCTGTTGAGCATAAGAAGTTTAAAGTTTTTGCAAATTATTTGGATAGTAATAAATAGGGAACAGGTTTTGTGAATGGAAATGGTTTTGGTCTTGCGTAGCTTTAGACGCTACTCATGCCGAAACAAAAGTAACGTAATTGACTGATATTATTTGCTATTATAGAGGAAAATACTCTGCCGTGCCTACACAGAATTAGAACATACCTTCTTCAGAGTTTGCAGAAATTTTATGAATAGATAAATCTGCACCTCTAAACTCATCTTCTTGAGATAAACGAATGCCAATAGTTGCTTTAAGTAAACCGTAAACAATAAAGCCGCCAGCAAGCGCTATAGCGATCGCGAGCGCTGTTCCGATGAGTTGTGAAGCAAAAGATACGCCGCCTAAGCCACCAAGCCACTGTTGACCAAATAAACCTACTGCGATACCACCGAATGCGCCGCATACGCCGTGTAAAGGCCACACACCTAACACATCATCAACTTTAAGTTTGTTTTGAGTATAGGTGAATAGATACACAAACATGGCACCCGCTGCACCACCAATAACAAGTGCACTGATTGGATGAACAATGTCAGAGCCTGCACAGATTGCCACTAAACCAGCAAGTGGACCGTTGTGTAAGAAGCCTGGGTCATTTTTCCCAATCGCATTTGCTGTAATTGTACCCCCAATCATTGCCATAAGTGAGTTAATGGCAACTAAGCCAGAAATAGCATCAACACGCTGAGCACTCATGACGTTAAAGCCAAACCAGCCTACAATCAAAATCCATGAACCAAGCGCCAAAAATGGAATAGAAGAAGGGGGATGAGCACTTACACGACCATCTTTCTTATAACGACCAGAACGCGCCCCTAATAAAATGACAGCAGCAAGTGCAATCCAACCGCCCATGGCATGAACTACGACTGAACCCGCAAAGTCGTGAAAAGCTGCGCCAAAGGTTGTTTCTAACCACTTTTGCAGACCGTAGTTACCATTCCAGACCATACCTTCGAAAAATGGATATACCAGCGCAACTAAAGCGAGTGTGGCAATTGCTTGTGAACGCATTTTTGCGCGTTCAGCAATACCACCTGAAATAATGGCAGGAATTGCCGCAGCAAAAGTGAGTAAAAAGAAGCAACGCATAAGGTTATAGCCATGATCACTTGATAAAACCGTACCATCATGGAAGAAGTGCTGGCCATAAGAGATGTAGTAGCCAACAAAGAAATATGCGATTGCAGAAAGGGCAAAGTCAGTCAGAATTTTACTAAGTGCGTTCACCTGATTTTTATGGCGAACCGTACCAAGTTCCAAGAATGCAAAACCTGCGTGCATGGCAAGAACCAAAACAGCACCAAGTAATAAGAAAAATAGATCTACATTTTGCATAGCATGCTCGAAAAAAGTGCTAAATTCCATTTTGGAACAAATCTGGGTCTGTAAATTGCACCAAAATAGATTTAAGGAATCTAAAAACCTAAGTTTGTCGAAACAAACTCAATTGCATAAAAGTGAATATGCAATAAGCGCACCAATTTGGATTAAATAAGTAGTTTTTGGCGATAAATGGTGCGTTGATTTGGTTAAAGAGGGGCAGTTTTGGCGCTTTTTACGTTACAAATCATCTAATGCACTTATAAATCGACCTGAAAGAGTTCGTTATCAAGGTTTAAAAAGAGTCACCCATTTTTATTAATGATCTGACCAAACCGATTGTGCGACTTCAATAAAAGCTTTCGCAGCGGGACTCATGTGCTTTTTATTTTTGACCGCGAGACCAATAGAACGTTTAAGGTTCGGTTTAAAAGGGCGTTTAACCACGTGGGGATAAAGTGAGAGTAACTCTTTGGTGAGCACCATATCAGAGACAATCGAAATCCCTAACTGGTTATGGACCATGCTTACGATACTTAGAATTTGTGAAACATAAAATTTGATGTCTGGTTTCACATTAAAGTTTTTTAAAATTAATTCGACCTGATGACGACTACCTGCCATTGTCATAATAAAAGGGCAGTTTTCTAGTTGTGCTGGATCAATATAGAGCTGCTGCGCAAGCGAGTAACTATTCGGAATTAGGGCCACAAAACGATCTTCAATTAAAGGGAATGTATCGAATCGCTCATCTGGCATAATTAAAAAACCAACTTCAATACGCCGTTCTAATAACCACTGGGCAACTTCTTTATCTTCACCTTCATCAATATAAATCTCGATTTTAGGGTAGCGTTGCCGAAAGCTTTCTAAAATTTCAGGCAATAGATAAATAGACGATGAAGCCCCAAAAGAACCAATACGTAATGTTCCTTCGTTTAAACCATGGATGGCAGCCACTTCTTTTTCTAATGTATCGGAAATACTCAATAACTCTTTTACATGGGTTAATAACTGCTGACCTGTCGTAGTCAGCTCAATATCACTTTGGGATCTTGAAATCAGGTTAATGCCCCATTGTTGTTCTAATGATTTAAGCGCATGGGAAACAGCCGACTGTGAAATTCCCAGCTTTTCTGCTGTAGCAGTAAAGCTTTTTAGTTCAGCAATGAGTGCAAAAATTTCAAGTTGGGTAAATGTCATGTTGTATTTGTTATGAGTAAAAACTCATTTTATCATGAGTTTTCATTATCTTTAATATATGAGTAAGCCAAGGTCATTGCTAAAAACAGCAAGCCCAAACAAAACTCGAGTAAAGAAATGAATAGTATTGTTTTATCTCTTTTTCCTTTAGTTGCATTAATTGTATCGGGATACTTATTTAAAAAATATCGATTTTTTAGTGATGAGTTTTGGGCTGGGGCAGAGAAGCTTAATTACTATATTTTATTTCCAGCTTTGCTTTTTAGTACGCTATCGACCACAAAAATTGATTTACAAAGCTTGAGTACAGCCATCATTGCGATGTTGATTGTGGTTCTTGCAGTGACTGCCTTTTTATACATACTCCGAATGTTTTGGCACATACCACCCGCACGTTTTGGTGTGCATGTACAAAGTATGGTTCGCTTTAATACCTATATTGGTTTAGCTTTAGTGACTTCTCTTTTTAAAAATGAAGGAATGGCAATACTGGCGATTTTATTGGCGCTCTGCATTCCGCTTGTGAACGTTATTTCGGTGCTTGCTTTAACTTCTAAAGAACACATGGCAATTAAAACTGTTTTGATTGCACTCCTTAAAAATCCTTTAATTGCATCGTGTGTGGTTGGGGCAGCAGTCAATGCGCTTCACATCCCGATTTGGGAAGGCTTTAGTCAGTTTATTAAGCTTTTTTCAGTGTCGAGTCTGCCATTAGGTTTGTTATGTGTTGGCGCAGCTTTGCAGTTTATGCAAATTAAAAAAGATATTGTGGTATTGGCAGCAGACACGTTTGCTCGACTTTTAGCAGTACCTGCTTTGGCTTACGCGGTCTGCATGTGGTTTGGTTTGCCAAGCTTACAAACTCAAATTCTAGTTATTTTCTTTGCGTTGCCGACGGCTTCTGCTTCATACATTTTAACCAAAGTTTTGGGTGGAGATAGTCAGCTCATGGCAGCTGTAATTAGCTTTCAAACCTTATGTGCTGCCGTGACTTTGCCACTAGTGATTTGGTGGATTTCTTAAGATATAAATCTTTAGATTGACTCGTATTTAAAGAATGCTTTGCTACCTTCCTCATTTGATTATTGCTACACTTTTTTCTTTTACAGGTGGATGAGTATGTCCTTTGATCTCAAAGTGAGCTTGCAGCAAAGGTCTGAGCCATCTGCACAGCAGAAAAGACTGAACCGCCTGATTGATAAAATAGAACAGCAAAAAGTTAGTCTGAGCACATGGCAAAATGCACAAGCTGAGATTCAACAGCACATTCGGCAAAAACTGATGTCTGTGTATAACGATTTACATATAGTGCTATTTCAACAGCTAGAGCAACTTTGGAATATGTTACATAGCCATGAGTTTTCCAAAGCAGACATGCAACAACTAGACGAAAAAATTGCTCAGCTAGCACAAATGTTGAAGTGCTCTAAAATGCTGTCTACTGAACAGTTGGAGCTGGTAAAGCAGATCGATACCTTTTATCAGCAACATGCGGGGGATTCGGTAAAAAAGCTCAGTCAATAAAATTTGAATATGATGAAAGTGCTGAGCAAGGCTCAGAATTTGAAGAAGACTTTGAACAGTATTCTGCCGAGCAACAACAAGCGCGGGAGCAAGCCAAACAGCAAAGACAACGACAAAAACGTGAACAAGCCGAGCAAATGGCAGCTCAGTCACTCAAAACAGTTTATTTAAAAATTGCCGCGATGATTCACCCAGACCGTGAGCAAGATGAAACCAAAAAAGAAGAAAAAACTGAGTTGTTCCAACAAGCAAGTCTGGCCTACGAAAAGCAAGATTTGTTTTATTTACTTAAACTCCAGTTACAGCTTGAACAGAATAAGGGGCTAGGTGCTAAAGAACTATCTGCCGAGCAATTGAGGTTTTATAAACTGGCTTTAGATGCACAAAGTCAGCAGCTTGAAAGCCAAATTGCTGAGATTTTGGATTCTTTTCAGTTAGCCAAGAATGTAAAAGCAGAGCATGTACACATTAGTGATGTTTATAAAGCTGTAGATGCAGACTGTGTTGAATTAAAGCAGCAGTTAAAGTGGGAAAAGGAGCGTTTAAAGCATATGAAAAAGGTGAGTGGGGTGAAGATGCTGTTGGGGCATGGGGTTTTGTAAACCCTCTCCTGAGTGGAGAGGGGTAGAGCCAATCAAAAAACATTTCCAACAATTTTTGATAAATCGACATCACGAGTGATATACCATTTCCAAAATGCAGAGAAAGGGAATTCAGGGTCACACATAACCTTTAACTTTTCTATTCTCAGATTTTTTTCAGAAGAAGTTAGTATCAATGAATCATCCAAAAGCTCATCCTTAATAATTAAGAGTTTAGTTTGATATTTCTGTATCTGCTTTATTAAAGTGTGCCTACTTATACCTTTTAAAGCTGTATTCGTATCATTAAAACATTGGTCAAGAAGTTTAATTGTAGATTCAATTTCGATAGTACTTGCTAAATTACCAACTGTTACAATTACTTTATGGTCATCGTTATTGACTATTGGGCAGTGTAACTCAATAGCTTGAGCTACATCTAAAGTCTGGCAACAATCTATAATATTCTTATATATATTGGCTTTAATACCATTACATCGAACACATGCGTAGAAAAGATTATTCCAATCATATTTTTTAATAAGGTCGCCTTCGTGTGGATCACGGTGCTCAATATTTACGTCAGAGAATCCTTTTCTTTCGCATAGATAACATTTAGAAAAAAATATATCTTGAAGTACTTCAACAACATCAGTAGCACGGTAGTCTTTAGTAGATTTTGTTAAGCTTTTAGGAAAAGTATCAGGTCTAATAACTGAAAACATGAATTATTTTGCCTCATGTTTTAATTTGGTAAGTTTATTTTTAGCAATCATATACTGGAGTTGTAGTTCTACTGATAGCTTTTCAAAATCTTTATTAATTTCATTTAATAATTCTTGAATTGCATTTAGGTCTTGAGTTAAGTTTCTTGATTCAATGAATTGTAAAAGCTGATCTGATAGTATTTTAATATTTTCATTTTCTTCCTTTACATGAAAGAGTTCTTTTATTATAGATTCATGCGAATAGTGACTTAAATTATCTTCGAAAAACTCATTATTAGAAAGGTCAAAGACTACAGTGTTATCATTTGTAGAAGTGATTACAAAAGGTGAATGTGTACTAACTATAAATTGAAGATTAGGAAATGCCTTTGTGAAGAAAGGTAAGACTTTTTGCTGAAGTGAAATATGTAGATGGGAGTCTATTTCATCAATTAAGACAATTCCATTCAGTTTGTTTTTTCTTGTTTTTATTAATTTAGATTTAATTAAAAGATTAGAGTATATTTTAAAAATTGATTTAAAACCAGAAGGTAGCTCATCAAATCCAAAAGAGATATTTTCATTTTTTTGAATTATTAAAACGCGATTATTGAAGTCATCAAATGAAAGTACTGTAGTTTCATCATCAAAAATTAGTTTTAAGTCATTTTCTATATCACTAAATATCTTATAGATTTCCTCGCAAATATTGTCCTCACTATTTCGTAGTTCTTCTCGTTTTTCCAAGAGATATCTTTCTAATGCTCCTTCAATATCTGAGTCAAAATTTAATTTTAGTTCCTCTAAATAGTAAGTAAGGTCCTTCACATCATACATGTTTCCCATATGTATATATTTTTCTGGAACTTGCAATCTACTATTTACATCGAAAAAACTAAAAATAGTACTATTATTGGTTTCTCTTTCATTAAAGTTTATTTTAAAGAATTTCTGAAAGGATGTAAGTTCATCTAAAGCTTTTTTTAATAAATCATTTGATCTAATAAGATGTTCAGGTTTTGTGGAGTAATAATTTTTAGATTTGTTTTTAAAGTTGGAATCATTGCTATTAGTAAATATATTTACTTCCTGAAGGAAAATTTTTAAATGCTCGTTATATATATGTTGTAATTCTTTTAATTCTTTAATTTTATTGCTATTTTTTTTATTTTTTTCGCTTGCTAAGCTTGAAATTGAATTTACATATTTACTATTTATTTCAAGTATGTCTGAGTAGGCTATAAATTCATTATAAAAAATATTTACTGTGTCGTATATTTTAGAAGAATGAAACTGATCATCTGTAGATATATATTTATCTCTGAACTCAAATTGTAGTTGTTCATAAAGTTTAGTTAAAAAATACGTTTTACCTACGCCATTTTTACCTGTAAGAACAAGGTTCCTACCATTTAACGGTATTTTTATATTTTTAAGTAGGATTGTATTTATATATTTCATATCAATGTATAAAGGGCTGAATAATCAGCCCTTTATACACAAATTAGATTAAATTAACAACATCTTAAAGCGCAGCAATCTGCTCCATATTCGCTTTAACTTTCTCTAACTGAGCAGTAAACTCAGCAAGCTTCGCTTTTTCACCCTCAACAACTGCTGCTGGTGCTTTTGCAACAAAGCCTTCATTTGCAAGTTTGCCAGCGATTTGGTCGTGTTGCTTTTGGATTTTATCCAAGTCTTTTTGCAAACGAGCAAGCTCAGCTTTAGGGTCAATTAAGCCTTTCATTGGTACAAATACCGATGCATGGCTTACAACACTAGAGCAAGACAAAGGTGGCTCTTGGTCTTTATTCAAGAACTCAATGCTTTCAACTTTAGCCAATGCTTTGAACAATGCTTCAATACGAATAATTTGTTCACGTTCAGCGTCAGAAGTGTTTTGAAGTAATACTGGCAACAAGCGCGCATTACCTAAGCCTAACTCACCACGAATGTTACGTACGGCACCAATCAAGCCTTGAAGCCATTGCATATCTGCTTCAGCTTGTTCATTGATTTTTGCTTGCTCAGGAATCGGGTATTGAGCAGTCATAATCGTTGGACCACCTTGACCAAGCATTGGTGCAAGCGTTTGCCAGATTTCTTCTGTCAAATACGGCATAAGCGGATGAGCCAAACGTAATGATGCTTCCATTACTGCAAGCAATACACGGCGTACTTCAGCTTTACGCTCTTCAGAAACTTCTGCATCATTCAGAACTGGTTTAGTTAACTCAACGTACCAGTCACAGTATTCATTCCAGATAAAGTCGTAAATTGCTTGAGCAGCAAGGTCTAAACGATATGTTGCAAATGCTTGGTGTACAGCAGCTTCTGCTTTTTGCAGACGGCTGATAATCCATTGTTCTGGAAGCTCCCAAAGATCAGGGCGAGCTTGTTGACCAACAGTTTGACCTTCAACATTCATCAGAACGAAACGAGTCGCGTTCCAGATTTTGTTACAGAAGTTACGGTAGCCTTCAACACGTTTTAAGTCGAACTTGATGTCACGACCAGTGTTTGCAAGTGCACAGAACGTGAAACGAACTGCGTCAGTACCGTAAGCATTAATACCTTCTGGGAACTCTTTACGCGTTGATTTTTCAATCTTCGCTGCATCTTTCGGGTTCATGAGGCCAGTCGTACGTTTTGCAACTAAGCTTTCTAAATCAATACCGTCAATCAAGTCTAATGGGTCAAGTACATTACCTTTAGACTTCGACATTTTTTGACCTTCACCATCACGTACCAAGCCGTGAACGTAAACAGTCTTAAATGGAACTTGCGATGAACCATCTTCATTTTTCATGAAGTGTAGGGTCATCATGATCATACGGGCAACCCAGAAGAAAATGATGTCAAAACCAGTCACCAACACATCTGTTGGGTGGAAAGTTTTTAAGAAATCATTTGCTGCATCTTTTTGTGCGTCGCCAGTCCAACCTAAAGTTGAGAATGTCCAAAGTGCAGATGAGAACCATGTATCAAGTACGTCTTCGTCTTGTTTAAGTTCAACATCAGCCGCGATGTTATTTTTCGCGAGTACTTCTTCTTCATTACGGCCCACATAGATGTTGCCATTCGCATCGTACCAAGCCGGAATACGGTGACCCCACCAAAGCTGACGTGAAATACACCAGTCTTGAATTTCACGCATCCACGCCATGTACATGTTGCTGTACTGCTCTGGAACAAACTTAATACGGCCATCTTGAACTGCTTCAATTGCAGGTTCAGCAAGCGGAGCAATTTTTACGTACCATTGGTCAGTCAGTAACGGCTCAATGATCACGCCTGAACGGTCGCCACGTGGAGCTTTTAAGTCATACGGTTGGATTTGATCTAACCAGCCTTCAGCTTCAGCTTGAGCAACTAATTTTTTACGTGCTTCGAAACGCTCTAAACCAGCGTATTCCGCAGGTGCAGTAATCGTTTTAGAAATTTGTTCGCCAGCTTTTGCAATATATTCAAACTCACCTAAAACTTCGGCATTTTTGTTGAAGATATTAATGATAGGCAAGCTATTGCGTTTACCTAGGTCATAGTCATTGAAGTCGTGTGCAGGGGTAATTTTTACACAGCCAGTACCGAAGTCTTTTTCAACGTAGTCGTCGGCAACGATTGGAATTAAACGACCTGTAATTGGCAATACAATGTTTTTACCAACAAGGTGTGCATAACGCTCATCTTCAGGGTGAACAGCAACAGCAGTATCACCAAGTAAAGTTTCAGGACGAGTTGTTGCAACGACTAAATAGTCTTTGCCGTCTTGAGTTTTAACTGATTTGTCTTCAAAGAAATATTTAAAGTGCCAAAGTGAGCCTTTTTCTTCTTTGCTTTCTACTTCAAGGTCAGAAAGTGCTGTTTGAAGTTTAGGGTCCCAGTTTACTAGGCGCTTACCACGGTAAATTAAACCGTCTTCGTGCAAACGAACGAATACTTCTTTAACTGCGTTTGATAAACCTTCGTCCATCGTGAAGCGTTCACGTGACCAGTCTACCGAAGAACCTAAGCGACGAATTTGTTTAGTGATTGTGCCGCCAGATTGTTCTTTCCATTCCCAAACTTTTTCAATGAACTTTTCACGGCCTAAGTCGTGACGAGTTACACCTTGTAAGCCAAGTTGACGCTCAACAACCATTTGAGTGGCAATACCAGCATGGTCTGTACCTGGTTGCCACAAAGTGTTTTTACCCATCATGCGGTTATAACGGGTGAGGGCATCCATAATGGCATTGTTAAAACCATGGCCCATGTGCAAACTACCAGTGACGTTTGGTGGCGGAATCATGATACAGAATGATTCACCGTGACCAGAAGGTTTGAAGTAACCTTGTTCTTCCCACGTTTTGTACCACTTCTTTTCGATCTCGGTTGGATCGTATGTGGTTGCAATATTTTGAGCGGTTTGAGCGTCAGTCATAGTAGCTTAGATCGAATATGCATAAAAAATTGCATCTATTGTAGCAAAAAAATGCCTCGAAATTAATGTGCTGAAAACAGATAAACGGTTTTGTATTTTTTTCAAAAAACGGTAGATTTATGAAAGATGGATCACAATTTAATCGTGTGGCGACACGGCACAAAAATTACAAAAGAATTGAAAAAGGATACTGCTGATGAGTTATGAAGTTTTTTTGAAAATTTCCGATTCGACTTATACCCAATTCGAGGCTATTCGGCAAAAACTGCATGATGGGGTAAGCCAAAGTCAGGCAAAAGTTTTGGGGGATGTATTGTCTGACCTTTCTTGTGAAATTATTGAGCAGGTTTTTTCTGTGCTTTTACAGTCAGGAAATGCAAGCATGTCTCCAAAACAACAGGCTGAGTCTGAAAAAGTTATTCAGCAAGTTTTAGAGACTTTTCGAAAATACATGCCGTGGTCGGTTTCATTCTTTGGAAATGAACGTCTCTTACCCTTAGTTGACTACATGACATCTCTCATGAAAGAGCAAGGGCAGCAAGTTTATATTACCTATCCGGTCACGCTTCAACTCGTGCAACAAGCCGAAACTCTTACCCAGCAAATTCGTGACGGTAATATGCAAAGCATTACGGCTGCATTTGAAACGCTCATACAAATTGTGGATTTAGGCGTAACAAGCCTAGTACGTGAACCTAAAAAGCGTTTAAAATTTAATTTGGTTGTCGATAAAACTCTTAACGGAGTCATCAACATGACGACGCATTTGGGCTATAAACGTTTGGAAAAGTTAGGGACACAGGTCGATCAGACCACAGCAACTCATTATATCAACCACTTTTTGGCCTTCATGCACCAAGCAGCATAATTTAAAAAGGTAATAGGAACATCACATGGCCAAAATTGATACTTTGCAAAATAAAGTGGTATGGATTACGGGCGCATCTTCTGGTTTGGGTAAGGCCTTAGCAGGGGAATTGGCTTTACAAGGCGCAAAGCTGATTTTGACTTCGCGTCGTTTTGAAGAATTAGAAGAGGTTCGGGTTGGCTTATTAAATCCCGATCATCATTTGTCTGTGGTCGCAGATATTACTGATGAAAAGCAGGTTCAAGAGGCTTACAAGCAGATTTTAAAGGCGAAAGGTCGTATTGATTGGCTCATCAATAATGCAGGTTTGAGTCAACGTGCTTTAATTAAAGACACGACTATGGCAACTGAACGGGCCATTATGGAAGTCGATTATTTCTCACAAGTTGCACTCACCAAAACCGTCCTACCAACTATGCTAAAACAGAAGTCTGGCAGAGTTGTATTTGTGTCGAGTGTAGCGGGCTTATTAGGTACACAGTACCGTGCAAGCTACTCGGCTGCTAAAGCGGCAATTCACATGTGGGCAAATAGTTTACGTGCTGAGGTTTCAGATCAAGGTGTCGAAGTTTCGGTTATTTTCCCTGGTTTCGTAAAAACTAATGTTTCTTTTAATGCACTCAATGGTGCAGGGGAACCTCAAGGCCATCAAGATGAAGCAATTGAAAATGGTTTAGAGGCAGATGTTTTTGCAGAGCAAGCTGTAAAAGCTTTAGTACAGGGGCAAGAATATATTGTTGTGGGTGGGGCCAAAGAAAAACTAGGGGTGATGGTTTCTCGGATGTCACCAAAACTTCTTTATAAAATGATTCGGAAAACAAAAGTAAAATAAAAAAGTGATTTTGCCGTGCTAAATTGGTGAAAAACCCGCATAGAAGGTTCACCATGGATCAGGATTATCACCGTATTTTAGAAGTCGTCACGCGTTTTCAATTGGTCTTTGATCAGAAAAATTGGGATGCTTTTGATGAGTTATTGGCAGATCAACTTGAGGTGGACTATTTCCAATTTAGAGGAGAACCTTTATGTGTCGTGTCGTGTCATGAATATAAAGGCTCTCGGCAGCAAGCCTTATCCCATTTGCGACTACAGCACAATTTGAGCAATCCTCTGATTCGGATTGAACAAGATCAAGCATGGCTAGAATGTAATTATCAAATTTATCGTTTTTCAGAAAATGATTATTTTCATTCTTTTGGTCGTTATTATTTTACTTTGGCAAAACAACAAGACCAATGGAAAATTACCCGAATTTGCCAACACCTAACTAAAAATATTGGCAATCCGCGCATTCATTTTTCTGAGGTTGGGCAGTATTAATCTTTAACTGCTGTTCCATAAGCAAAAACTTCGACCATTCCGCCTTGCATACCAAGTTCGGTTGTACTCAACCGAACTCCCATAATATGAGTAGCACCGACACTTTGAGCTTGTTGTTTTAAACGTACAATTGCCTCTCGGCGAGCGCGTTCAACAATACTTTCATAACTGGTTAGTCTTCCACCTAAAACATTTTTTATAGATGCCAATACATATTTAAAGTAATCATGAGAAATCACAACATTACTGCTAATAAAGTGGCCTAGTTGATCACTTGTTGCAAAACGATTGGTATCAATTCTGATATGGGCAAATTGTTGCTCTTTTTCTAGAAGTTCATTCAAATGTTTTCGTTCAATATGGCGGCCAAAAGCCCAACCAATACTGAAAAGAATGAGAAAAATAACAAGCTGAAAAATAAGATTATCCATTTTCTACCTATGCATTAAATGGATCGGGTAGATGAGGTGCTTGAGGCTGCACAACCACTGCTGTGCCATACACAAATAACTCAGAAGCACCTTGTGCAATATTGGAAGTTGAAAAGCGAATACCCACAATTGCATTCGCACCAAGCTGTTGGGCTTTTACAATCATACGCTGCATGGCTTCTTGGCGAGATTCTTCTAATAATTCGGTATAACCCGTCAGTTCGCCACCCACGATATTTTTTAAACTTGCCATCAAGTCACGGCCAACATGCTTACTACGAACGGTACTTCCGTAAACAACATCCAGCTGCTTTACAATCTGGTGGCCTGGAACACTTTCTAAATTACTTAATAACATTGTTTTTTATCAATCTAAATTCTTAAGGTTTCAAGATAAAAAATATTCAGATGAGTTGCAATAAAAAAGCCCACCGAAGTGAGCTTTTATGAATAAGTTATTTAAAACTTATTGCTTTTTAAGTTCAGCACTAGATGGTTGATTAACCACTGTATCTGAAGTATTTGCTTTTAAACCACCACCTAGAGTTTTGTATAACTCGATTTGGTTGTTTAAGTTTGCTTGTTGAAGCAATAACAAACCTTGTTCTGCTGAATAAGATGAGCGCTGTGCATCAAGAACCGTCAAGTAACTATCAATACCGGCACGGAAGCGGGCATTTGAAAGTGTGTAGTTGCGGTTAGTTGCTTCTACTAGACGTTGTTGAGCTGTTAAACGCTCACCAATGTTGGCACGAGTTGCAAGCGCGTCATTAACTTCGCGGAACGCAGACTGAACTGATTTTTCATAATCAGACAATGCAATTTTCTGATCAGTTTCAGAAATTTTCACATTGGCACGACGAGTGCCCCAGTCAAAGATTGGTAAGTCTAAGCTTGGTCCAATTGACCATACAAAACCACCAGACTTAAATAGATCACTTAAGTCAGTTGATGCATAACCTGCAGAACCCGTTAAGCTAATGGTTGGGAATAAACGTGCTTTTGCAGCACCGATATTCGCACCAGCAGCGCTTAAGTTATATTCAGCAGCTTTTACATCTGGACGGTTGTTAAGTAAGTCGCTTGGTAAACCCGCTGTAAATACATTTTGTTGAGTAATGCGTTTTACAGGTTGGGTTGGCAACAAGTTTTGTGGAACTGATTGGCCAACTAACAAGTTCAACAAGTTTTGTGCTTGAGCAATCTGTGTTTTGTAGTTCGCTACATCATTACGCGCAGTTTCTACAGAAATCTGTGCCTGACGTAGTGGAACTTCACTATCGATACCCACATCAAAACGTTTTTTGTTGAGATTGTAAGAGTCTTGCTGTGCTTTAAGTGTTTGCTCTGCAAGTCTTAAATTCGCGGTTGCGAAAGAATAGTTCAACCATGCTTGAGCCACTTGACTGATTAGACTGATTTGAGTCGAATCACGTGCGCTTTGCGTTGAAAGATAACTATCTAACGCAGCATCTTTTAAGCTACGTACGCGGCCCCAAAAATCAAGCTCATAGGCAGTTACACCCAGACCTACTTGATAAGTAGAGTAGGGGTTATTCGGATCACGGCTTTGAGAAACCTGACGAATTGCACTACCACTTGCTCCGATTGTTGGAAGCTGATTGTTCTGTGTAATTCGATATTGCTGTTGAGCACGTTCGATATTGAGCGTTGCTGTACGTAAGTCGCGGTTGTTGGCAAGTGCCAAATCAATCACTCCGAGCAAACGAGGGTCAGCAAAGAACTGTTTGTAACCCTGTTCAGCAATAGACGTACCAGAAGCGCTATATGCATAGCTTTGTGGAATATCGGTTTTCACGACTGGTTCTGGGCCGCGCATGCTTTGACAAGCTGCCAAAGCAAGCGCAAGTGCAGATACCGCAATGCTACGACCTGAAATAGACCATACGTTTTGCATCACGATTTATGCTCCTGAGTGTTTATGGTTTTTGGTTTGTACTTAAAGATACTACGAATCCACACATAGAATACAGGGATAAAGAAGATACCTAAGAACGTTGCACTGAGTACGCCACCGAGTACACCGTAACCAACAGAGTGCTGACTTCCTGCACCTGCGCCTGTTGAAAGGGCAAGCGGAAGTACACCGAAACCGAAGGCAAGGGTAGTCATGATGATTGGACGTAAACGCATTTTTGCAGCATGTAAAGTTGCTTCAATCAGGTCTTCACCTTTTTCCTGCAGCTCTTTTGCGAACTCAACAATCAAGATCGCATTTTTTGCAGAAAGACCGATTACCGCGATCATCGCTACCTGGAAGTAAATGTTATTTGAGAGATTTGGATCTCCTTTAATAATCATACCCAAGTAAGTTAATACGATTGCACCAATAATACCGAGTGGTACCACAAGTAAAACCGAGAACGGAATAGACCAGCTTTCATACAATGCAGCCAAGCAAAGGAAAACGATTAACAATGAAAGCGCATATAAGAATGGAGCTTGAGCACCAGACTCACGTTCTTCAAGTGATAAACCTGTCCATTCATAGTCGAAACCTTGTAAGCCCATAGATGGTAACTTAGCAATAATTTCTTCCATTGCTTTCATCGAGTCACCAGAGCTCACGCCAGGTGCAGGTGTACCTTGAATGTTAACCGATGACACGCCGTTATAACGTTCAAGACGTGGAGAACCATATGTCCATTCGCCAGTAGCAAATGCAGAGAACGGTACCATTTCGCCTTTGTTATTACGTACATACCACTTGTTTAAGTCTTCAGGCATCATACGGCTACCCGCATCACCTTGAACATAAACTTTTTTCACGCGGCCACGGTCAACGAAGTCGTTAATGTATGAGCCACCCCATGCAATACGCATCGTATTGTTAATTTCGGCAATACTCACACCCATGGCACCAGCTTGAGCTTGGTCTACATTAATTTGATACTGAGGTGTATCTTCTTGACCATTAGGGCGAACACCCACAAGGCGTTTATCTTGTGCAGCCAAACCTAAGATCGTATTACGTGCAGCAATAAGTTTCTCATGGCCTTGACCACTTGAATCTTTAAGTTGCAAGTTGAATCCGGCTGTTACACCGAGTTCAGGCATTGCTGGAAGCTGTAAAGGCATGATGTAAGATGCGTCTTTAACGATCATGTTCAATGCCATACCTCGCTGAATCAATGCGCCAATTTGAGTTTCTGGTGAAGTACGTTCACTCCAGTCTTTCAATTTAACGAAGCCAATACCAGCATTTTGACCAACACCTGTGAATGAGAAGCCCGAAACGGTGAAAATCGATTCCACTGTATCTTTTTCATTCATGAAGAAGTTTGTCATGGTGTCAATCACTTTACCTGTACGGTCAAGCGTTGCATTTGGCGGTAATTGAACAAGTGTCATTACTACACCCTGATCTTCTTCCGGTAAGAATGAAGATGGGAGTTTTTGGAACAAGAACACTAATAAAGCAATAACTACAGCGTAAAGCACGCCAGAGAAGATTTTGCCCTTAAGCATGCGGTTAACACCATTTTGGTAGCTATGCGACATGCGGTCAAAACCATTGTTAAAGCCTCTAAAGAAACGAGCAAAAATATTATTACTTGGTGCTTTGTTTGGATCATGCTGTTTTAAAATGGTTGCACAAAGTGCCGGTGTAAATGTTAACGCTACAATTAACGATAGAACCATTGCTGTTACAAGGGTAATCGAGAACTGACGGTAAATTACACCAGTTGTACCACCAAAGAATGCCATTGGTACGAATACCGCTGTTAATACGCTTGTGATACCAATTAACGCACCAGAAATCTGTTGCATTGATCGTGAGGTCGCCGTGACCGGATCGGTATGCTCTTCACTCATCACACGTTCGACGTTTTCGACCACAACGATGGCGTCATCGACCAGAAGACCAATTGCCAATACCATGGCGAACATGGTTAAGGTGTTAATTGAGAAGCCAAAGATATTAATAACAGCGAATGTACCTAACACAACAACAGGTACAGCAAGTGTTGGAATAATCGTTGCACGCCAGTTCTGTAAGAACAAGAACATGACAATGAATACCAAAACTACCGCTTCAATTAATGTGTGTACAACACTTTCAATTGAAAGACGAATAAATGGAGTCGTGTCATAAGCCAGTTTATCTGCAAGACCTGTTGGATAGTTCTTACGTAATTCAGATAAACGATGTTCAACAGCTTCTGCGGTATCAAGTGCATTGGCACCAGTTGCAATTTTAATTGCAAGACCACCAGCAGGTTTACCGTTAAACTTCGAGTCAAACTGATAGTTATCAGAACCTAACTCTACACGCGCAACATCTTTTAAACGAACCTCAGCACCAGATGCTGTGTTCTTTAAGAAGATATTTTTAAACTGTTCAGGTGTTTGCAGCAAACTTTGTGCATTCACTGTTGCATTAAGCACTTGACCTTGTACAGCTGGTGCACCACCTAATTGACCTACTGCTACTTGTGAGTTTTGCGCTTGTAAAGCTGTCGCAATATCACTAGGAGTTAGTTGATAACTGGTTAACTTAGCTGGATCAAGCCAAATACGCATTGCGTATGAACCACCAAAGACCTGTACCTCACCCACACCAGCAACACGGCTAAGTGGTTCTTTAATTGATGAGTTTACGTAGTCTTTAATGTCCGAGTCAGAAAGGCTGTTATCTGGTGAGTAGAATGCAATAACTTGCAAGAAGCTTGCACCAGATTTAGTTACTGTTACACCTTGACGCTGTACATCTTCAGGTAAAAGCGCAGTTGCAGATTGCAATTTGTTTTGAACCTGAACCTGTGCAATATCTGGATCAATACCTTGTTCAAAGTTTAATTGAATAGAGGCCTGACCGTTACCAGCACTGTTAGATGAAATGTAGCGTAAACCATCTAGACCATTCATTTGTTGTTCAATGATCTGGGTTACAGTGTTTTCAACAGTCTCAGCAGATGCACCAGGATAAGTTGCAGCAATTGTAACTGTCGGTGGTGCAATCGTCGGATACTGTGCAATAGGCATTTTTGTTAGCGTGAGAATACCTGCCAACATAATGACTAATGCAATCACCCACGCAAAAATGGGGCGATGAATAAAAAATTGTGCCATTCAATCTACCCCTTATGCATTAGATGCTTTCTGTTCTGCTTGAGGTTTACCTGATTGAGCCGGTTTTGTCGCATTTGGAGCTGCACCTTGTGGATTCGCTGGTTGAGCTTGGTAAGGTTTTGCTGAAACTTCTTGCCCTTCTTTAACTTTGGCAACACCGTCAACAATCACTTTATCACCAGCTTTAAGACCGTTAGTCACAATCCAGTTTTGTCCTTGAACACCAGAGGTTTCAACAGGACGACTCTCAACAGCACCTTTGGCATTAACAAGCATTGCTACAGCTTGACCTGTAGGTAAACGTGTAATTGCAGCTTGAGGAATCAGGTAAGCATTAGGAACTACACCTTGAACAATCTGTGCAGTGGTATACATGCCTGGAAGTAACAGATGATTCGGGTTTGAGAATACGGCACGTAAAGTAATCGTTCCTGTATCCTGATTTACAGAAGCATCAGAGAAAGCAAGTTGTCCTTCGATTGGGTAAGTTGAACCATCTTCGAGCTTCAATTTCACTTTCGTGTTGTTACTATTGTTTAAACTGCCTTTGCTAAGTTGTTGACGTAAGCGTAATAACTCGGCACTAGACTGGTTAATGTCAACATAGATTGGATCTAACTGTTGAATCGTCACTAACGGATCAGTTTGGTTGGCAGTCACTAAAGCACCTGCTGTTACAGAAGAACGTCCAGACTGACCAGAAATTGGTGAGCGAATTGTAGAGTAGCCAAGATCAACATTTGCATTCGTTACTTGAGCTTTTGCAGCAGAAACTTGTGCTTCGGCAACATTAACCTGACCAAGTAAGTCGTCATACTCTTGTTTAGATACAGCGTTACTTGAAACAAGTTGCTTATAACGGTTTAACTTAGTACGTAGTGAAGCTAGATTTGCCTGTTGTTGTAAAAGGGTAGCCTTTGCATTTTCAAGCGTTGCACGGTTCGTGCGAGAATCCAGTTCATATAGAGCCTGTCCTTCACGAACGTAACTTCCTTCAGCAAACAAGCGTTTTAAAATAACACCACTTGTTTGAGGGCGAACTTCAGAAATTTGATATGCTGAAGTACGGCCGGAGAGTTCAACGCTTTGTTCAACACTTTGTGGTTGAGCAACAATAACACCTACTTCTGCAGGCGGCATTTTCTGAGCAGCAGCAGCTTGCTGTTTCTCATCGGAGCCTTTGCTACAACCAACAAGTGCGATACTTGTTGCTAATGCGCAAGCAGTAAGGGCAGGAGCCCAAAGCTTAGCCGACATCATTGTTCCACCTCGTTTAGATAAAATCTAAAAATATATTTGTTTTCTACTTAACCTACTTTGTGTTTGTAATAACCAGAGCCAAAGCAGTGCAATCCAAATAAAACCTATGCCCCAACCGGCGAGTACATCTGTTGGAAAATGAACTCCAGCATATATTCTTGAAAGCCCCATGCAGATAAACCAAAGACAGGAAATCAAAATGATATAAGGAGAGTTAGTGTTGGGCTTATGGCATAACATTATAATTGCCATACAAGCCAGTGTTGATGCATAAACACTATGTGCACTTGGGAACGATGCACCATAACTTTCGACAATATGATATACCTGTGGAGGTCTTGGACGGTCAACACACCACTTGAGCAGCCAACCCGTGATGATACTGCCAAGAACACCCACGCTAATGAAAATAACAGTAATATATTTTTTATACCATGCTTGATATATACACACCAATAAGGATAAAAAACATACAAAAGGCATACCGCCTACACGTGCTAGAAAGGTCGTAATAGAGTTAAGATAATCTGATCGATTTTCACTCAATATTTGAACGGTGAGAAGATCCAAAGATTGAAGTCTTGGTACAAAAAGACCAAGAACACCTAATCCTAAAAAAATACAACCAATAAAAAGCAATAAATAGGGCATGTATATACCTTTGCTCGTTCAAGCAGTGTCTACTACTGAAAGCCGTTAAAAGTGTACTTGCCAGTACACTTTTTTTCAAGCCTGATAGATCATCGTAAATTCATTTTGAAAATTTTTTAACATTTGGAAAAACAATCACAACAAAATTGACGAAAATCACATTTTGTGTACAAAGCAAAATTCTTAGTGGTCTGCTTTTTTCCCGTTATTTGTTGAGGTGTTTTCTTCAAGTTCTAATGGTTGTTTCGGTGGCCAGAAAAAATCGCTTGGACGAGTTAAAAAATGGGTCATGACCAATTTGGCTAAAGGTTTCCATTGTTCAAAGCGGACTCGACGCGCTCGTAATGCCACAATAATCGTTAAGGTGAAACTCACAAATAAGTTAGTGAGACCAATGCATAGCACACCAAGAAAGGACACGATAATCAGTCCGATATCTGGGCTGCCGTTAATAGTCATTAAACCTTGAATAAAGTTAGCGGATGCAAAGGCAATATGGCGAATATCTAAAGGTAGACCTAGGATAAAGCCTATGGTCCCCATACTTCCTAGCATAATACCGAATAAGAAGTTACCGGCTAACGCACCTAAATTACGTTCAATATATTCAGCAAAACGGTTAAGGCGATCTTGCCCAAACCAGCTAGCTAAACGGCGATGTGCTCTTAGACGCGGGCCGACTTTTCGGTAAACAGCCATGTTGTCAAAGTATCCTGCAATGAGACCTGACAAAAACAAACATACTCCAGCAATTGCTGCATGGGGAACTGCTAATGAAGTAAAGGGGTTTAGACTGTGTAGAAGATAAGTTGCTTTAGTATGGGTTAATAACGGTTCATCAAGGTAAAACTGCCAAGCAAAAGTGATGAGTGCAGCAGTAGGAATCGCAATTGAAATATTGCCCAAAATAGCAATAAATTGCGTTCGGATAATATTAATAATAAGCGCCGCTAACTCTGCAATTTGAGCCGTTTTAGAGCCTTTACGTTGCTGCACTGTTGCAGCAAGAGCCGCCGCCGTCATAGCGGGTTGCTTGGTCGCAACTGTAAAATGCAGAACATGAATCAGAATGAAACCTAGGGAATAATTCATACTGAACGTAAAGGCTTGCATGAGCGGGGCCATTGTCATTCTTGCAGCAAGAATTTTTAAAGATGCCATAAAGGCAATAATGACACCTGCACCAGCGGCAGCTTTATACATTCCCCAAAAGCCTTTGGTATCCGTACTTACGTAATGTTCACCTGTTCGGCTAGCATTTTCTGTTACCTGAAAAGCAATAAGTTCACTGGTCGTACTGAGTAATGAGCGAACACTTTTTTCGCTGTAATGTGCCTTGGTTAAATCGGAAATCAGATGTCCTAAAGAAACATATTTCCCTTTAGTGTTATCTACGACCAGATAAAGTAATAACTCAATTCGATCAAGACATTGCTCAAGTAATGATAGTAAGTAAGTCAAACTTAAGCTGACACCAATTCGTTTGGTCGCACGACGAATCTTTAAAACGACATCTCGGCACTGTTCCAACATAACAAATGCTTGTGATGCATCGGGCGGGGAAATAACTGCAATTTCATGTTCAGAAATTTCTTGTTTTTTATACTTTTCAATAAACTCAATAATTTCACGGTTCTGAACTAAAAATGGCGACTCATATTCTGTTAATTCTGGCTGAGCGTTAATAAATTCAGGATAAAGACCAATTCCACTAATTCGATAGGATAGGACTGTAATGGCTTTAATCATTTCACTTTGAATGACTAACTTCTCATCGACATTACTTTGGCTTTGCCCAATAAGGCCAAATAAATTTGCCCAATCTTCATCATCAATATTATTGAGCCAGATTTTGTCACTCTCTAGATAGAAAATTTTTCCAATTAATATTTTGAGTTGGCTTGAGTCTTCAATTAGCGGTAAAAAATGTGCTCCGAGTCTTTGCCCAAGCTGGTTCCAGAAACCATCTAAAGACAAGATTCCGCTATCGGCATATAAACTAACTTGCTTATAGCGATTAATTAAACGTAATAAAAAAGTTTGTAGTAAGAAGGGCGCTGTAGGTGTGCGCAAAAGACTTTCAATAAAAGCCTGTATTTTTTTCTTAATTTCATCCGTATCTTGTGGGTTGGATGGTCGGATGACATTGACGAGTTCAATTAGTAGATTTTCATCAATGACAGCTCGAGGGTCCTCAAGCTGCTTCTCTATTTTTAAAAAAAGATCTGAAAAATTTATATGCATAGGCAAAATAATATCTATTGTATTCGATGTAACGCAAGCTGAGTTAAGTTAATCAAAGCCTGACGATACGGTGTATCGGGTAGGTTTGATAAAGCTTGCAGTGCTGCTTCTGTTTCTTCTTGAGCACGTTGGTTGCAATAATCTAAAGCACCAGACTTCTGTACAATTTCGATGACCTGAGATAGTTGGTCTACTCCACCGGTTGCGATACTGCGACGAATAATCGCATGCTCTTCACCTGTTGAGCGTGCTAATGCAGAAATTAACGGTAAAGTTGGCTTACCTTCCATTAAATCATCACCAATATTTTTACCTAATGTTTCAGCATCAGAGGTGTAGTCTAAAATATCATCAATAATTTGGAATGCATTACCAAAATGACCAGCAAACAATCTTAATGGCTCACGGTACGCTTCTTGCCCTGCCAAAATAGCAGCACCTTCTGTAGCCAGCTCAAACAGGCGAGACGTTTTACCATGAATAATTTTTAAATAAGTTTCTTCAGTTGTATCTGGTTGATGCTGTGATTGAAGTTGTAATACTTCACCTTCAGCAATTTCACATGTCCCTGTTGAAAAGTCTTTCAATAAAGTCATGTTGTTTAAATCGACCAGTAAATCGAAAGCACGAGCAATCAAGAAGTCTCCGACTAAAACAGCTGTCTGATTGTTCCATGTCGCATTTGCTGTAGGGCGACCACGACGAAGCCCAGATTCATCTACCACATCATCATGGACTAGTGTCGCGGTATGTAACATTTCAATGATTGCAGCTAAACGCTGTGCATTTGCCATGTTATCTAAGCCACAAGCACGTGCTGCAAGCAAACACATGATTGGGCGCATACGCTTTCCGCCAGCTTCAACGACGTGTTTGCTGACAGACATGACTAAACCAACTTTTGAGCTAATTCCTTCATTAATCAAGTGATCCATCGCAGCGAAGTCTGAAGCAACAGGCGCAAGAATGTCTTGCTTGAAATCGATGACCATATGAAGAAAAACCCCGTATTGGTAGATAAGTGGCGTTAGTGTATCAATTAAAGATGTGTTGCACAGGTTAACAAGTGGCTGATATTAATCATTTCTATTGTTTTTAAGCGTTTTTTGTTCTTTATTTAAGCAAAATACGATGTTTTCGGCAAAACAATAAATTTAATGACATCAGCATTAATACAACTTGTTCTTGACGCAATTTGTGTTTGGAACTGTATTTTAATTTTCATTCAGAATCAATGAAAACTGCTAAATTCCAGTCCAAGCTGTTTGATTTTGTAAGAATAGGGGATCATGCTTTACTGATAGATAGAAAATACTTGTCGTTTGATCAAATTTCACTTAAAATCTGTCGCCTTGTATAACCCCAGTGGCGATCGTTTTAAGATCGATATATCCCTTTATCGACACGACGACACGGGCTGATTGGAGTACATTATGTACGCAGTAATCCAAAGCGGTGGTAAACAGCACCGTGTAGTTGAGGGTGAAACCCTTAAAGTTGAATTATTGAAAGCTGAATCTGGTGCGACTATTACATTTGATGATGTATTAATGGTTGTAAACGGTGACAACATTCAAATCGGTGCTCCAGTTGTAGCTGGCGCTAAAGTAACTGCAGAAGTGATTGGTCATGGTCGTCACGACAAAATCCGCATCATCAAAATGCGTCGTCGTAAACACTACCGTAAACAACAAGGTCACCGTCAATGGTTCACTGAGTTGAAAATTACTGGTATTTCAGGCTAATCACGAGGAGTAAGAGACATGGCAACTAAAAAAGCCGGTGGATCGACGAAGAACGGTCGTGATTCAAACCCAAAAATGTTAGGTGTTAAAGTTTACGGCGGTCAAGCTGTAACTGCTGGTAACATCATCGTTCGTCAACGTGGTACAGAGTTCCACGCTGGTGCAAATGTTGGTATGGGCCGTGACCATACTTTATTTGCTACTGCTGACGGCGTAGTAAAATTCGAAGTGAAAGGTCAATTTGGCCGTCGCTACGTAAAAGTTGAAACTGTATAAGTTTTAGCTCGAAAAAAGCCCACATTTTGTGGGCTTTTTTTATGGCATTTATTTTTATTCATCTTCATCATGATGAATGAAATTCTACAAACAACATGAATAACATAACAAAATATCTTATTTTCTCAATGATTAGCACAGAGTTTGTCGGTTAATATGAGTCTTGAATTAAGAGCTTACTCAGCTTCATAACTTTGAAAGAGAGTAAGTTGTCTTACAGCAACTAAAAAGGTGATGACATGAATATGCTTCGTAAAACTATGTGTGCTATTACACTTAGCGCGTCAGTGCTTGCTCCTGTAATGAGTACTACAGTGTTTGCTGCGCCTGTAGCAGCACCGGAGCAACAGGCAATTGGGAACCTGGTTAATCAGTTATCAGGTTTACAGCGTTTGACTGCCGACTTTGAACAAACAACTAAAGCCAATACAAAAACTGTGGCACAGAAAAAGAGTTTAAGTGCACAGCATATGAACCAGACATTTAAAGGCTCAATGAAAGTTGAGCGTCCGGGGAAATTTTATTGGGAAACAGTAAGTCCTGCTAAACAAACTATTGTAACGAGCGGAAAAACAGTTTGGATCTATGATCCAGATTTACAACAAGCTGTCCGCCAAAACTTAGATGATCAGGTTGCAGATACACCAGCATTATTACTTTCTGGTAATACCAACCAAATCATGAAGTCTTATCGTGTAACACAACCCGATAAATCTAAACTTTATTTCACATTATTCCCTAAAAAAGAAGATGGGGCATTCCAAAGCTTAACGATTAGCTTCGGAGCAAATAAAGCACCTACACTTATGGTATTACAAGACTCATTAGGTCAAACCACCTATGTACGCTTTAAGAACGTTAAAGTAAATGCTTCAATTCCGGCATCAGTCTTTAACTTTACGCCGCCAAAAGGTACAGATGTTATTGACCAATAATTAAAGCCTCTTCAAAAAAGCTACTTTAACGGTAGCTTTTTTTATATAAGAGAAACAGATACATTTTTTAACCCCGTCTTATTCTTACGCTTTGTATAGTGTTAGAGATAAATTCATGGGGATTATTATGCGACTTTACGATAAGAAAATTATTTATATTCTTCCATTAATGGCTGCAATGGCAATTGTGACTGGTTGCCAACCAAAGTCGGCAGCCAAAGAAGAGCAGGCTGCTTCGACTGCAAAAGTTAAAGAAACGAAAGAGGCTGGTGTTCCTGTAATTCAAGCAAAAGTAATCCCGGTAAAATTGCCAAAATCAAAAGTTTGCTTAGAAGATGGTTGTACTGAGTATGATTTTCAAACAGTACAGACCAATCAAAAATGGATTAATGATTACTTCACCAATCGTATAAAGAAAGCAGATCCGAATGCTTTTGCAAATTTAGCCGATCAACCAGTTGAAGTACCTGAAGGTGAACCAAGTTCAAGTCAAAGTGCAATTTATGTTCGCTATTTAGGGCAAAACTATAATCTTGCTACCTTTGCATTACAGACCTATTCATACTCAGCTGGTGCTGCACACGGCATGTCTCATCAAGAATTTGTAAATTTTGACTTATTAAATAAAAAGCACATTACTGTTGCTGAACTTATTCAGCCAGATGTTGAAAAACAGTTGGTTGATGCTCTTTTTGAAGCAAATACAAATTGGCTTCAAGCACATAATATTAGCCGTGAAAAACTTCAGCTAAGCGATAATTTCTACTATGGTGCTAATGGCATTGTATTTGTCTATCCAATTTATGAGCTGGCTTCATATGCAGAGGGAATGTCTGAATTAACGCTGCCATATTTTGAAGCGGGTAAGTTCATTAAACCTGAGTATTTGCCAAGTGTGCCAAACTATAACTTTTAAAATAAGTGATCTATTCTAAGAATTGTGTGAAAGCTATTCGTTATGAAGATGATCACTATATTTTTTAGTGTTAAGGCCTTACACTATAGCCAGTTTTTTACCCATATTATGATTGATTATGATCGACCCTAAGTTACTCAGAAATAATATTGAAGCCGTTAATGCGGCTTTGGCAAAACGCGGTGTTCAATTAGATGTTCAAGAATGGGCTTCTTTAGAAACTCGCCGTAAAGATTTGCAATCAAAAACTGAAAAATTGCAGGCAGAACGTAATGCCGGTGCAAAACAAGTGGGTCAGATTAAAAAATCCGGTGGTGATGCTTCTGAAATCATGGCGCGTATGCAAGCCATTGGCGACGAAATTAAAGCTGCTGAAGTTGCTTTGTCAGAGTTACAAAACGAGATTGAACAAAAAGCGTTGAGTATTCCTAACTTACCAGATGAGTCTGTTCCTGCTGGTAAAGATGAAGATGACAACGTTGAAATCTCAAAATGGGGTAAGCCTCGTCAGTTTGATTTTGAAATCAAAGATCATACTGATTTAGGTGAGTGGATGGGTGGTTTAGAGTTTGAAACCGCTACTAAATTGACTGGTTCACGTTTTAGCGTATTGAAAGGTTCTTTAGCACGCCTACAACGTGCATTAACGCAGTTCATGCTTGATACCCATACTTTAAAGAATGGCTATACAGAAGCTTACGTGCCTTATTTGGTCAATGCTGATTCACTTCGTGGTACTGGTCAGTTGCCAAAATTTGAAGAAGATTTATTCAAACTTCAAGGTGAAAAAGAATATTACCTCATCCCTACAGCAGAGGTTCCTGTTACTAACTTTGTTCGTGATGAGATTATTGATACTGAACGTTTGCCTTTAAAATATGCAGCGCATACGCCATGTTTCCGTAGTGAAGCTGGTTCTTATGGTCGTGATACCCGTGGTTTAATTCGTCAGCATCAATTTGATAAAGTTGAAATGGTGCAAATTGTTAAACCTGAAACATCTATGCAAGCACTTGAAGAGCTTACTGCACATGCTGAGGGCATTTTGCAGGCACTAGGTTTACCATACCGCAAAATTTTGCTCTGTGGTGGGGATATGGGCTTCGGTGCTACTAAAACTTACGACTTAGAAGTTTGGGTTCCAAGCCAAAATACTTATCGTGAAATCTCTAGTTGCTCTAATATGGGTGATTTTCAGGCACGCCGCATGAAGGCGCGCTACAGAATGGATCAAAAGAAGACCGAATTGGTGCACACACTAAATGGTTCAGGTCTGGCAGTTGGACGTACTTTACTTGCTGTAATGGAAAATTACCAACGTGAAGACGGTTCTATCGAGATTCCAGAAGTATTACGCCCATATATGGGTGGTGCAACGTTTATTGACTAAGCTTTGCATCTAAATTGTGCACGGTTTTTGCTTAACCCAAATCAGATGATTAATGTAGAGGTTTAAGGTGGATATTTTTCCAATCTCTTTAAAGTTGCAACAGCAACATTGTCTGATTGTAGGTGGTGGGCATATTGCATTGCGCAAAGCAAACCTTTTAGCCAAAGCGGGAGCAGTAATCGATATTATTGCTCCTGCAATTGAAGAGCAGCTTTTACAGTTAGTCAAAACGACAGGCGGAGAGTATTTTGCCGAGTCCTTTGCTAAAAAAATATTAAATACACCATATCGATTAGTGATTGCTGCAACTAATGATGCGCAAGTGAATAAAGCTGTTTTTGAACAATGTGAAGCGCGTAATTTATTGGTCAATAGTGTTGATGATATTCCACATTGTCGCTTTATGGTTCCAGCTATTATTGATCGTTCTCCGTTAATTATTTCTGTCGCTTCAAATGGTGCATCACCAGTTTTATCAAGACAACTTCGTACTCAAATAGAAACAATTGTTCCGCATGGCATGGGTAAGTTGGCTGAGTTTTCTGGTCAGTGGCGTAAGCAGGTAAAAGAAAAAATTCCCAATCCAGATGAGCGTCGGATTTTTTGGGAAAATCTCTATGCTAGCCCATTGAAAGAACAAGTTTTCAATGACAATTTAGAAGTTGCAAATAGTTTGATTCAGCAAGCTCTAACAGAATGGACTGCACCTAAAGGTGAAGTTTATTTGGTAGGCGCTGGACCGGGTGATCCAGAGTTACTGACACTAAAAGCATTACGTCTTATGCAGCAAGCTGATGTTGTGATTTATGATCGTCTTGTTTCTGCGCCCATTTTAGAGCTTTGCCGTCGTGATGCGACTAAAATTTATGTCGGTAAAGCGCGTTCAAATCACTCCGTTCCCCAAGATGGCATCAATGCTTTACTGGTTGAGTATGCTCAAAAAGGAAAGCGTGTTTGTCGTTTAAAGGGTGGTGATCCATTTATCTTTGGACGTGGTGGTGAAGAGATTCAAGAGCTCGTTGAGGCGAATGTCACTTTCCAAGTTGTACCAGGTATAACAGCAGCATCAGGCTGTTCAGCTTATGCGGGCATTCCATTAACACATCGTGATTATGCACAAAGTGTTCGTTTCTTGACTGGGCATTTAAAGGAAGGTTCAGCTGAACTTCCTTGGAATGAGCTGGTTTATGAAAATCAAACTTTGGTTTTATATATGGGACTAGTTGGTTTAGAACGCATTTGTGAGCAACTTATTGCTCATGGCCAACGTGCTGATATGCCAGTAGCTTTAATCTCTAAGGGAACCACACCAGACCAGAAAGTTGTAGTTGGAACATTAGCTGATATCGCAACAAAAGTGTCTGAACATCATATTGTAGCACCGACTTTAACCATTATTGGTGAAGTGGTGAATTTACGTGAACAGTTAAAATGGCAATAAGTTCATTTGAGTTTATTGCTGGTTATTAAAGTCGAGAAAATTTGTGATTCATGTTGTCCTATACGAGCCTGAAATTCCTGCCAATACAGGCAATATCATTCGTTTATGTGCTAATACTGGTGCACAGTTACATTTGGTCAAGCCTTTAGGTTTTGAATTAGATGATAAAAAGCTCAAACGAGCAGGCCTTGATTATCATGAATGGGCACGTATGCAAATTTGGGACAACATAGAACTTTGCCTTGCTGACCTGAAAGCTAAAGGGGTTGAGCATGTTTTTCCACTCACCACTAAAGGTTCTGCAACTCCGCATACAGTTGATTTGAATCGACCTGTGGCTTTACTGATGGGGCCGGAAACACGCGGTTTGCCTGAGCATGTTCGCTTGATGTTCCCACAAGAACAGTGGATTCGTTTGCCGATGGCGGAAAACTCAAGAAGTTTAAATTTATCTAATGCAACGGCTGTGATTGTTTATGAAGCATGGCGTCAGCAGGGTTTTAAAAACTTAGGATAAGTTAATAATTTTTAAATAAAAATAAGGCCACAGTTGTGGCCTTATTTGTTTTTTAGATGTCTTATTTAGGGAAAACAACACCACTTGCTAAATCATAATTTGTTGGTGAGTTAGTATAGACCGATCCAAGTCGAACTGCAAAGAACCAGCCTAATGTACCTTGGTCTTGAATCCGATTTTCAACGATATAAGGCTCATCTGTTTCGGATGCAGCATCTTCAATAAATACTTTATATTCAATAGGTCCTGTATTTTCACTGTCGCGCTCAAATAGATAACCATCAATATTAAAGAAGCCTAGGTTATTGTTCGCGTCGACTAATCTGTAACCTTCAGCTGCCTGTTCTTTAAGAAGTTTTTCAAGTTTAATTGCATCATCCTTGTTGAAAGGAATATGTTGCGGAACTTCAAAATAACGATATGCATAGGTTCCATTATGGGTACTGCTATTTACGCAAGTAGGTACATAGAAGGTTCCATTCGTTGTGCCATTATTGGTGAATTCTGAGTTTGCGTAAATTAGCTTACAACCTTGTGCACCAAGTTCATTGAAGGCATTTAGAATACTTGTGCGAGAAGTGTTGGTTAAGAAGCGATTAGAATACGAATAGGTTGCAGGTTTCTTATCATTTTTCACAAATAAATATTTATCTGTATCAGATGTAACCTCGCCAAATGAAAGCTTATATATATAGCCTAAGCTACCTTGTTTATTTAACTCATTCACCCATAGTAAATAACGGTTTGCTACTGAATTAGTTTTAACATCAACTGTTTTATAGGTGTATGTGTCAGTGGATTTATTGTTTTTAACATATAAATTTTTATACAGCGCAAAGCTTCCATCCGGATTATCTAATCTTACAGATGGCGTGAGAAGAGCGTAGCCTTGGCGTCCTTGATCATTAAGTTGACTTAATACGTCTGCCCAAGATTCCTTATTATCTCCTAGTCTAAAACTTGCTGTTGCCAATACTTGAGTTGGCTTTTGCATGCTTGCTGGTGGAGTTGTTTTTGTGAAGCAGGTATTTGTGAGATCAAAGTTTGCTTGCTGCAAATAATTATGTATCGCATTTGGTTCATCTGTAGGAACTAGACAGAATTGGTTTGCATTTTTAAACCCTAGAATAGCTGGCTGTTTCTGCGTTAGCTTTCCTGCTACTACAAGCTGCCAATCTACTTTGTTATAGCTTGAGGTTTGTACTGTCTGAGGTGCTCCAATATTTGAAACCAGACTAAAATCTTCAGCTTGGCGGTAACTTGCAACAATGTTACCTGTACAGTTCGATTCATTCTCATAACGTACTGTTTCACTGGCAAATCGCACGCTGTTATCAGAAACCTTAATGACATTCATTTTTAGAGCAGAGCCGTTAATACAACCTCCTTTGCCTGCTAACCAACTTCCAACAAAGCGATCCGCTACACTTGTTGGTGTTGGTGTTGGTGTTGGTGTTGGTGTTGGTGTTGGTGTTGGTGTTGGTGTTGGT
>ERZ501024.62-NODE-62-length-54469-cov-93.057761_pt1 | contig 54469 bp, 47 predicted proteins | sample MGYA00248893_ERZ501024 | MGnify/ENA primary metagenome ERZ501024 (study PRJEB25958, sample SAMN03398501) | human skin metagenome | study: EMG produced TPA metagenomics assembly of the Human Skin Microbiome Metagenome (human skin metagenome) data set. | reverse complement strand
CAACAAGTTTCTATCTGCATCACCGCCGATGGATGTGCATTATAGACCATCTCATTCCCTTTGCAAGGGGTATTTCAGCCTTTTTCACTTGAGTGCCGTTTTTTTCTACTATTTTGCGAAAAAAGTGATATATATGGCTTTTTTTTAGGCATTTTCACTGCCTTTTATTAATTTTATATTTAAGAATTTGGGACATTTTTAATTTCCTATGTCTTTAATAGAGTTTATAGACATATATAGTCCCTTAAGTCCAAAGAAATAATAGAGTAAACACTCTATTCCCAGCAATATTTCTTCTTGCTTTTAACTTACTTCATTTATTATTAATTATGTTTAGATGGTTCCACGTGGAACGTTGAATTGTTTTTGTGATCCAGAAATAAAAAAAGCAGGATTACTCCTGCTTTTTTAATCTATAACTTTTTATTAGTCAGTGAAAATTACACGTGCAATTGCTTTTTTACCTGATTGAATAATAAAGCTTCCGTTTTCTTTTACAGAGAAGCTTGCATCAACAGCATTCCAGTCAACTTTTACCGCACCACGAGCTACCGCATCTTTTGCCGCAGCTGCATTCGGATTTAGGCCTGCTACACGTAAAATCGTAGCAATAAAGATTTCTCCTCCAAACTCACCAAGTGAAATAGTCACTTCTGGTGTGTCTTCAGGTACTTCACCTTCTGTAATACGGTTACCAGCACTCTTATGGGCATTAGCAGCAGCTTCTGCATCATGGAAGCGTTCAACTAACTCAAGTGCAAGGATGCGTTTTACTTCTTGTGGATTACGACCAGCAGCAATTTCATCTAATAGAGCTTTGATCTCATCAAGAGATTTGAAGCTTAATAAATCGAAATAGCGTTCAATTAAAGAGTCTGGCATTGATAAAACTTTTTGGTACATTGCCCCTGGTGTATCAAATACACCAATATAGTTACCTAAAGATTTAGACATTTTATTTACGCCATCTAGACCTTCTAGAATCGGCACGGTGATACACACTTGAGATTCTTGGCCATAACGGCTTTGTAAAGTACGACCCATAAGTAAGTTAAAGGTCTGATCTGTACCGCCTAACTCAACGTCAGCTTCAAGCGCAATTGAGTCATAACCTTGAACTAAAGGATATAAAAACTCATGAATTGCAATCGGCTGATGATTGCTATAACGCTTAGTAAAGTCATCACGCTCTAACATACGTGATACGGTTTGCTGACTTGCTAATTGAATAAGGTCAGCAGCAGACTTTTGATTAAACCATTCTGAGTTAAAACGTACTTTTGTTTTATTCGGATCTAATATCTTGAAAACTTGTTCTTGATAAGTTTTAGCATTGGCTTCTACTTGTTCACGTGACAACGGCGGACGAGTTGCGCTTTTACCAGTTGGGTCACCAATCATCGCTGTATAGTCACCAATTAAGAAGGTAACCTCATGGCCCAAGTCTTGGAAAGTTTTTAGTTTATTAATAAGAACCGTATGTCCTAAATGTAAATCTGGTGCTGTAGGGTCAAAACCAGCTTTAATTTTAAGAGGACGATTCTCTTTAAGCTTTTTCAGTAAATCTTCTTCTGAAATAATTTCGTGCGTGCCTCGTTGGATGAGGGCAAGCTGTTCTTCGGCGGGCAAGAAATTTGACATCACAAAACCTAAACACATCAGTTATTCAATTTGTGCGATATACTAACATTTTTTCAGCGTCTTGCAGGGGAAGTTGCATATGAGCGCAATCTATATCGGCGTAATGACTGGCACTAGTATGGATGGTGTAGATATTGTTGCGGCTTCATTTGAGCCACTACAGCTTCATGCCACTCTTACAGTTCCATTCGAACCCGAGTTACGTGATGAGCTTATGGCATTAACTTTACCTGATGACAATGAAATTGACCGCATGGGTAAAGCTGATGTTGCTCTGGCCCAAATGATTGGTCATGGGATTAATACTCTCATTGAAAAGCATCAATTAGACCGTAGCCAAATTAAAGCAATTGGGTCACACGGGCAAACCATTCGTCATCGTCCAGAACATGGCTTTACGCTACAAATTGGCGATCCCAACATTATTACTGAAATTACTCAGATTCCGGTTGTTTCAGATTTTCGTCGTAGAGATATGGCAGCAGGTGGTCAAGGAGCGCCATTGGTTCCGGCTTTCCATCAAGCATTATTTCAACATCCAAGTATTCATCGTGTAATTTTGAATTTGGGTGGTATTGCTAATGTGAGTATGCTGCCTGCCAATAACAGTGACGGCGTATTTGGTTTTGATACAGGTCCTGCAAATATTTTGATGGATGCGTGGTGCCATCGCCATACAGGTCATCCATATGATGAAAATGGTGATTGGGCTGCTTATGGTCATCCTATCCGCTCTTTACTCGACCGTCTCCATGCCCACGAGTATTTTTCTAAAGAACCGCCTAAGAGCACAGGACGTGAAGACTTTAATATTGACTGGTTAGATGATCAGTTAATCGATTGGCGAAATGATTTAACTTATGATGAGTTAGAAGATACCCCTGAAAACATTCAAGCAACCCTATTAAAACTTACTGTGCGTGCCATTCAAAAAGCAATTTATCGTTCTGAGATGGAAACAGGTGAAGTATATGTTTGTGGTGGTGGAGCTTATAACTCTTATTTATTAGAACAATTACGTTGGCGTTTACGTAAACATAATTGGTCTGTTCAACCTACCGATGTGTTAGGACTTTCCCCTACTTGGGTTGAGGCCACAGCATTTGCATGGTTAGCAATGCGTTTTGTAAATGGTTTAAGTGGTAATTTACCAGCAGTCACAGGCGCTTCGGATTTCAGAATCCTAGGCACGATCACGGCGGTATAAAACTATTTGTTGACTGATTGGCCAGATTCGACCTCATAGCACATTTACTGACCCGAAATGCTGTTATTTAAATGAGCATAAAAACTCATGATAAATGCCGATAAAAATAATTTAAGGCATGTTTGTATGGATCTAACTAAACGTATTCATCAATACACACGTGGGGCTTGGACATTCGATGTGATTGATTCAGGCCCTATAGATGGTCCTCTCGTTGTTTTATTGCATGGTTTTCCAGAAACTGCTCATAGTTGGGAGCAGACTTCGGAATTATTGCATGAGTATCAATTTAGAACACTTGCGATTCATCAACGTGGTTATAGTTTAAATGCTAGACCTCAAAGCCGATTTCAATATTCCTTGAGTGAACTTGTAGAAGACGTAGCAAGTTTAATTAAACAGCTTGACCAGCCAGTTTATTTAATGGGGCACGACTGGGGCTCGGCAATTGCGTCAGGCGTTGCTATGAAGTATCCACAATATATTCAACATCTCACTTTAGTTTCTGTACCTCATCAAGCTGCATTTTTAAAAGCTTGTTTAAGCAGTAGACAACTTTTTAAATCTTATTATTTTGCAATTTTTCAGTTACCGATTCTGCCCGAACTTTTATTTAAAAAGATACCTAAATTGGGTCGTAAGTTTCTAAAGTCATCAGGCATGACTGAACAGCAAATTGCGATATTTGAGGCTGAGTTTATAAAGGAAAATAGATTAACCACGGCGTTGAATTGGTATCGTGGCTTTTTTTGGGACAAACCTCAAAATCCGTTTAAAGCCATAGATGTCCCCACTCTTTTTATTTGGGGTAAACATGATATTGCCGTTACAGAAAAAAGCGCCGAGCTAAACTCACATTATTTTAAAAATAGTTATGAAGCAGTTTTTATGAATGCGTCGCACTGGATTCCATATCAGAATGCACCTGAACTGGTACAATACTTTTTAGAATCTGTCCGTAAAAAATAATGATTTGATCAATAAAAAAACCTCTCAAAATAGAGAGGTTTTTTAAATTTTAAAATTCTTTTAAATCGAGAATGAAGAACCACAACCACATGTTGTTGTTGCATTCGGGTTTTGTACGATAAAACGCGAACCTTCAAGACCTTCTACATAGTCAACTACTGAACCAATAAGGTATTGGTAACTAAGTGAGTCAACCAGCATTTTTACATCGCCATTTACGAATTCTGCATCATCTTCATTTACGCTTTCAGCAAAATTAAAGCCATACGAAAACCCTGAACACCCGCCTCCTGTTACATACACACGTAACATGAGATCGTCATTCCCTTCACTATCACGGAGTTGGCGTACCTTATTGGCAGCATTATCTGTCAAAACTAGAGCTTGGGCATTCATGATGATTGTTCCTCGGATTTTGCTGTGCCTTTCAAAATAAAAAAGACCCTATATTGAGTATAGCATAATCAATATAGGGTCTGTCTTCGAAGTTTAAAGCGAATCTTGAGTATTTTTATCAAGATTATTTGTAATTCTCATCCTGTAAGCCACATTCGAAGTTTTTAGCATCTTGCTTACAACGGAATTGCCATAGTAATTTCATCATGCGTTTATCGTAGACACCGCGTTGTGTAAGGTTAATTCGAGACTCACGCATAAGCTTTTGGTAACCCGGTTTATCTGCTGCTGGGACATCCATCCAGTATTTTTGTGGAATATCAGCTTTCATCTTACCCAAGATGGTAAAAGCACGTGGTAGCTGACCTGAAACCCATTCCCTAGATTTCTGGCCAAAACCAGCTGGGAACTTATCAGGTCGGATAATAATATTTCCTGTGACCTGTAAGATTGGATAATTCACGATCGCACCTTTTGTTCCTAAACCTTTTTGTAGTTCTAAAGGCTTAAATGCTGCTGCTGGCGCACCAATAATATCAACTTGATGGTTATTAAATTTCGCACCAAAATTTGTTACGTCAGCACTCACAGCCTGTGCCCCGACCTGCTGAACCATAATTTTTTGTGCTTCATCATAGTCAAGCACAGCAATTTTCTTACCTGCAGCTTTCGCTACCGTATTGATGCTACGGTCATTTACCAAAAGGTAAGCATCACCAACCGGAATAACACCGACAACCTCATAGCGACCATTAACCATATATTTACTAAAAGTCGGACTCGCTAAACCTTGCATCACTTTTACAGCAAGCTTGAGATCAGGAATGGCCCCAATTGCATCTAATGATCCAGTAAATGAGTTAAATTGGCGACCACGCATCCCTGACACGCTAATACCATCACATTTACCCGCTTTAAAATCTTCAGCAATCACGGCTTCATTCTGGTTTACTTTAAGCTCGATATCAGCTCCCCAGTTTTTTGCGGCAAGTTGATAATCCTTCATCAGCGCATAAACGTCGCCATTTTTTCCAACGAAGTCAAAAACACATACTGTTTGTTTAGCCTCGGCTGCAAAAGAAACTGTGGTAAGTCCCATCGCAAGTAATAGCGTTTTGGAAAATTGCATATTCTTTTTCCTTTCCTTGTGGAGTTTTTGTTTTTCGATACCAAGAAATTTCACACCATCAGGTATGAATCGGATAGGCTTCATATAAAAATCATGATGGAATATTTGTATAGACCGTATTTGCTTTTATGATTTTATTTCCCTGAAAAATAGATAGCGAATGACCTATCTATTAGCAATTATTTTAATCACTCAAGTCCTTGATCTATTTTTATACCTTCATGTTTCCTTATGAAGTTTTTATCTAAATTTAGCTTAACGTCTTTCTAACTAACCACAATGGCAGAACTGACAGCGTATATAAAACAAAAAGCCTAGAACTCAGTCTAGGCTTTTTGAAAGAAATTAGGATTATTCACCAGGCATTGAACATTCAAAGTTAGCTTTGTCTACAGAACAACGCGCTTTTTTGAGTACAGACATCATTCCAGCATCGTAAACACCGCGTTTAGTTAAGTCCATACGGCCATCACGCAACATTTTTTGATACTTAAGTTTGTCTTCTGCACTTAAGTTCATTTTGTATTTGCCAGGAATTTGCGCTTCTAAACGGTTGATCATTGCAAAGCTCTTAGGTAACTGTTTAACAAACCAGTCACGAGATTTTTGACCAAAACCAGCTGGGAATTTATCAGAACGTAATACTAGATCTGCTGTAACGTGTAATACAGGGAAGTTCCACATTACACCGTTTGCGCCTAAACCTTTATTTAACTCTAATGGTTTGTAAGCATAAGCAGGTGCACCTACCATATCTACCTGACCATTGTTAAATTTAGCAGCAAAGTTTGAGATATCAGAAAGAACTGCTTGAGCTCCTACACGTTGCACCATAATTTTTTGTGCATCGTCATAGCCAAGTACAGCGAATTTTTTACCCGCAGCTTTTTCAACAGAGTTGATGTTTTTGTCGCGTACGAAAATGAATGCTGAACCTAGCGGAGAAATACCAGCAACTTCGTATTTTTTACCACCCATATTCGTGGTCATTTTTGCTGCATTACGCGCATCTAATACATAAGTAATTGCACGTTGAGCGATTTGGTTGTTTGGAACACCACCGAGTGAGTCGATAGATCCTGCGAATTTGTTATATTGGCGTGCACGCATTGCTGTCATTGCCACAGCATCACATTTACCCGCTTTAAAATCATTATCAGCAACAGCCTCGTCCTGACGAGGAACTAAGTTAATTTCAGTACCCCAGCCTTTTGCAGCAAGAGCCCATTCTTCCATCATTTTATATGAGTCGCCTGCTTTTCCTAAGAGGTCGAATACACATACGGTACTCGCTGCTTGCGCTGAAGCAGAAAAACCAACAACAGAAGCGGCAGCCATAGCAAGTACGATTTTTTTCATTTTCTTCATCCTTCCACGGAACAGATTTTTTGTTTGAAGTTTCCTTTCAAACACAGATATTAATCATGTTTTTTAGAAAAAAATAGAGCTTTTACTCAAATATTTTTATCTCATTGAACCATTGTTTGTTGGTTTTAAATTATTTATTAAAAGGAAAAATCGCTAATTTTCCGTAAGTTATTTTTTATATTCATAATTTTCATACCCATATTCAGCTTTGAAATATATGTAGCGTTTTTGTGTTTAAAAAATAAACTACTCCCCATTAAGCGTACATTCAAAATTTGTCCGTTCAACTGTACAGCGGGCACGCTTTAGCACACTCATCATTGTTGCATCGTATACACCTTGTTTTGTTAAGCTGAGGCGACCTTCACGTAAAATTTTTTGATATTTAGTTTTGTCTTCTGCTGAAAAATTAATTTTAATTTTTGAGGGTACACCCATTTCTAGCCGCTTTATCATGGCAAAATTCTGAGGTAATTTTTGTATAAACCAAGCACGTGACTTTATACCGAAATCTGTGGGGAACTTATCACTTCGGGCAATTAAATCACCCGTAACGTTAACTACGGGGAAAGTAAACATTGCCCCTTTCACGCCGACCCCTTTACCAATCTCTAAAGGTTTATAAGCATAGGCTGGTGCCGCAATTGCATCGACTTGGCCACTATTAAACTTTTTCACAAAATCGGTAATTTCTGAAGGAATGGGCTGAGCGCCAACGCTTTCCACCATAATTTTTTGTGCTGCGTCATATTGCAAAATAGCAAACTTAGTCCCACGTACTTTTTCAATTGAGTTGAGGTTTTTATCTCTTACAAATAAATAAGCCAATCCAATCTGAACAATACCAACGACCTCGTAATTGGTTCCAGTTTGTGTAGTCACCATGCGATGTTTATTACGCTTATCTAAAACATAACTAATAGCTTTTTGGGCGATTGCATTACTGGTTACCCCTCCAATCGCATCAATTGAACCTGCAAATTTATTATAATTTCGCGCCCGCATGGAGGTCATATAAGCGGCGTCACATTTTCCTTCACGCAGTCTACGGTCAACTAAGCCTTCATCTTGAAATGGAATTAAAGTGATATCTGCTTGCCATTCTTTCGCTGCAAGCGCCCACTCTTCCATCATTTTATAGGATTCACCTGACTTTCCTAATAAATCAAACACACAGACACTTTGCCCAGCATGTACTGTCCCCACAGCACAGCAAAATACTGCACCAATTATCCCCAATCTTTTTTTCATTTGACTTTCCTTAGTCTAGTTTTATTAGTAGCTCATTAATCAACCAAATTTCAAACTGTTTTTATTTTAGCCATATTTTTTTAAAAGTATTCTATCTTGTTCAATATTTTGAAAATTTCGGATGAATAGCGAAATTTAGAATGTCTGGATATATCTAATTATTAATACCTGCTCACTAAAATCCGGAAAGTTTTGTTTTCATCGGCAGTTCTCTTTAAAATACAGCATCCCTAACTCACCTCGATACAATAAGATGATTCAATTTGACCAAGTTTCTTTACGCCGCGGTGGACGTGTTCTATTTCAAAAAGCGTCTATGCAATTACACCCAGGTTGGAAGATTGGTCTAACTGGTGTAAATGGCGCAGGTAAATCGACCTTATTTGCTGCATTACTTGGAAGTTTAGGTGCAGATGAAGGTTCACTTACTCGTCCGACAGGCTGGACCGTGGCGCATATGGCGCAAGAAGTAAAAGCCCTAGATATGCCTGCAATTGATTTTGTTCTTTCAGGTGATGAAGAGTTTTGGGATATACAAAATAAGCTTGCTCAACCAGATCAACTGACTGATTTTGAATTGGCTAAATTGCATGGCCGTTTTGATGAAATCCATGGTTATTCAGCGCCCTCTAAAGCTGCGCAGCTCATGGCAGGCCTTGGTTTTCTAGAAAATCAATTACGTTTGAACGTTGAAAGCTTCTCGGGTGGATGGCGTATGCGCTTAAATTTGGCGCGTACCCTCATGAGTCGTTCTGATCTACTCTTACTGGATGAGCCAACAAACCACTTAGATTTGGATGCAATTCTGTGGTTAGAAGATTGGCTTAAAGCCTATGAAGGTACACTCATTCTAATTTCGCATGACCGCGACTTTTTAGATGCGATTACAGATCATATTCTTCACATTGAAAATCAAGAACTCACGCTTTACACCGGAAACTACTCTACATTTGAAACCACACGTAGTGAACGTCTTGCCCAGCAACAACAAGCTTTTGAAAAGCAGCAAGAAACACGTGCTCACTTACAAAAGTTTATTGACCGTTTTAAGGCAAAAGCAACTAAAGCTCGTCAAGCACAAAGTCGTATTAAACAACTTGAGCGCATGCAGCAACTTGCACCAGCCCATGTAGATACGCCGTTTACTTTTAGTTTCCGTGAACCAACTAAAATGAGTTCACCTTTGCTGACTTTAGACAACGCCAGCATTGGTTATGGTGATAAGCAAATAGCCGAAAAAATCAGATTACAAATTACGCCAAACTCACGTATTGGTTTACTGGGTATGAACGGCGCAGGCAAGTCAACATTGATTAAGAGCTTGGTAGGTGATTTACCACTCTTGGCAGGTGAACGTAAAGCTTCCGAGCTGCTTAATATTGGTTACTTTGCGCAGCACCAGATGGATGCTTTAGATGGTCACGCTAGCCCAATGCTACAGCTTGCCCGTATAGCAGATAAACAAATCAGTGAAGCCACTCTACGTTCGTTCTTAGGGAGTTTTGGCTTTAGTGGTGAACGCATGGATACACCATGTGAAAGCTTTTCTGGTGGAGAACGCGCTCGTTTAGCCCTAGCACTCATTGTATGGCAGCGTCCAAATGTTTTAATTCTCGATGAACCAACAAACCATTTAGATCTTGATATGCGTCATGCACTGAGCATGGCATTACAAGATTTTGAAGGTGCCGTTGTTCTGGTTTCCCACGAACGTCAACTTATTGCAAGTGTATGTGATGAGCTTCTTTTAGTACACGGCGGTAAATGTACTGAGTTCGAGGGTGATTTACAGGACTATGCTAAATGGCTACGTGAAGCACGTCAGCAACAAATCAATGCTCAGACTGCTGTGGCACAGAATAATTCGTCCTCTGCCGCTCCAGCGCCTGCTAAAGTTGATAAAGAAGCACAGCGTAAAGAAGCCGCTCGCCGTCGTGAACAGACTCGACCTATTCGTAAAAATATTGAAAAGGTTGAATCACAAATTGAAAAGCTACAACCACAGCTCGCCAAAATTGAAGAATCCTTAGCAGACACATCTTTATATGAGGCTGCACGTAAGGATGATCTACTCAAACTTATGAATGAGCAGACAGAGCTGAAAGCTAAACTTGAGCAACACGAAGAGCAGCTTTTGGAACTCATGATGGAATTAGAAGAAATGGAAGCTTCTTTTGATTAATCCATTTTCTAAAATAAAAAAGCCGATTTCTTAATCGGCTTTTTTATTGATTAGTAAGGCGTATAAAAAGCCCCCAATTCATTTAAATTGGTATTGATCGGTAAAGGCCAAACACTGCTTGATAAGCTGTCAGCAATATATAAATCGTATCCGCCTCGACTCCCTGTTTGTCCTGCAAGAGATACCACCATGTAACGCTGATCTAAAGGAGCTGGATCGGAAGTATCATAATTGGTGTTGTTAAATGGCAAACGTGTAGTTTGTTTATTAGCCATATCATAAATATAGATCTGGTCATGAGGATTTGTTGGGCTATACCAGCGCACATATAAGAACCGACTTCCTTGCCACCATACTGGATAATATGAAGCGATATTGGTCAGTTGTGTATCATAAGCACCCGACTGATCAATACTAAAAATTCTAGAATTATTTCCAGCACCTTTTGCATACAAAATTTTAGTGGTATTCACCATCGGATAAGGCATCGATTCTTCTATATCCCAACCATTTTGAGTCACAGAAGTCATCGTACGATCCGTCATTCTAATGATTTTTAGATCGCCATTTTGTTTAAAAATAATACGCTGGTTATCTATAAATTTAGGGTCTTCATCGCGCTTATTATTGCCTTGAGTTAAGTTAATAGGTAACTCAGTGCTTCCGACCTTCCATACATATATATCCCATGCATCGCCATAATGCTGCCCAGAATTCACTCCCATGAACGTTAACCATTTTCCATCTGGAGAGAAATGGCCATTCATCATATGGTCAATTTTCCAATTTGCGCCGAGTAATGTGGTCTGCTGTGTTGTGAAATTATAAAGATAAAGCTTACTGTCCCATGCCTCATAATCACTATAACGATGAAATACTAATTTTCCATAAAAGGTTGGGGCTATCGCAGCATGCAGTTGAAATAAACAATTAAAAAATATGATTCCAATGCATAAGAGTTTTTGTGTGTTTTTCATAATTATATTTCCTATTGTTATTAGTAAGTACCGCATAAAGAATATAACTTCGAATAGTTTACGTGTTAAACAAAATGCTTTTTTCGGATACAAAAAAAGGGCTAATGATGATTAGCCCTTTACCATAAAAAATCAATTATCTAAATTTTTTATGATTTTCATTTCGTATTTTGACTAAATTAATTGCTTCAGTTTTGGCTTGATCTAATTGTCCTTGCTCAACTAAAACAGTTACTTTATCAATTTCGGCAACAAGCTGATCTAAACCAGTTTGGTACTCTTTTACCTTTACATTTTCTGATGGCAAACCTTCGAGTTTATGCGGCAAATATTGCTTAGAAGAAACTGCTGCTTCACGCATTACAACAAGCTGTTTTTTCGCGTTATCAGCATCTTTCGCTTCAGCAAATGCTTTAGTACTCTTCGCTAAAGTTTTCATATTCGTTTCTAGGTCTGCCGCCCAAACAGCAGAACTTCCTAAAAACACACATGAAATTAATAGGCTAGCTAATAATTTCTGACTCATCATTCTCTCCCTAGACTGATTTAGAATCATGTTATGAATTAAGCATCAATATCCGCATTTAAAGCATTCTCTTCGATGAATGCACGACGTGGTTCAACATCATCACCCATTAAGCAAGAGAACATACGATCTGCTTCAATCGCATCATCAATTGTCACCTGCAACATATTACGGTTTTCAGGGTCCATTGTTGTTTCCCACAGCTGTTCAGCATTCATCTCTCCAAGACCTTTATAGCGTTGGATCATCATACCGCGGCGTGAATCTTGCAAAATATGTTGCCAAACTTGATGAAAGTTAGCCACTTGAATACGGCGATCACCTTTTTGTAAAAAAGCACCGTCTTCAAGTAAAGTGAACCAACTCTTCGAGTTTTTGAGTAAACGTGCATATTCAGCTGAATTCAATAAAGCTGCATCAAGCAAATACGCATGCGGCAGATTATGAACATAGACAGTAATACGCGGCCAATAATGCGCAGATTTTTCACCTTGAGCATTTTCACGCTCAAATGCCTCTAAAGAGATTTCTGGACGTAAACTTGGCTGTAATCTGGTAATGATATCGCGTACCTGATCTGCCCATTGTTGTACATAAGCTTCATCATGGTTTTGATCACTCTTGAATACTTCTACTTCAAGTAAAGCATCCAATAAGCTAGCTGGATAACGTAAAGTTAAGCGCTGTAAGCTCTTTTGTGAAACTTGATAGTCTTGAATCACTTTCGCCAGTGCTTCACCAGTAATTGCAGGTGCTTCAGCATTGGTATGTAGAGATAGCTCATCAATTGCATTTGAGATGAGATAAGTTTCCAATGCATCATTATCTTTGATGTATTGTTCTTGCTTACCTTTCTTCAATTTATACAAAGGTGGCTGAGCAATATAAATATGCCCACGCTCAACCAATTCTGGCATTTGACGGAAGAAGAACGTTAACAACAAGGTACGGATGTGCGAACCATCGACGTCGGCATCGGTCATGATAATGATTTTATGATAGCGGAGCTTATCAGGGTTATATTCTTCACGACCAATACCACAGCCAAGTGCAGTGATTAAAGTACCGACTTCCTGACTAGAAATCATTTTGTCAAAGCGTGCACGTTCAACGTTCAGGATTTTACCTTTCAACGGTAAAATAGCCTGCATTTTACGATTACGACCTTGCTTAGCACTACCACCAGCAGAGTCACCCTCGACTAGATATAATTCAGAAAGTGCTGGGTCTTTTTCCTGACAATCTGCCAATTTACCTGGTAAACCTGCAATATCAAGTGCACTCTTACGACGTGTCATTTCACGCGCCTTACGTGCAGCATCACGTGCACGCGCAGCATCAATAATTTTACCAGCAATTGATTTTGCAGCTTGCGGGTTTTCAAGTAAGTAAGCAGAGAACTCTTTGTTCATTGCTTGCTCAACCGCTGGTTTTACTTCACTCGATACTAGTTTTTCTTTAGTTTGAGAAGAGAATTTCGGATCAGGTACTTTTACCGAAATAATCGCGGTTAAACCTTCTCGTGCATCATCGCCTGTCACATTGACTTTTTCTTTCTTGAGAATATTTTCATTTTCAAGATATTGGTTAAGACCACGGGTTAAAGCTGCACGGAAACCTGCTAAATGAGTACCGCCATCCTTTTGAGGAATATTGTTGGTAAAACAACGCACGTTTTCTTGATAACTTTCATTCCACTGTAATGCAACTTCTACACCAATACCGTTTTCTGTATCAGCAGTGAAATGGAAAATCTCGTTTAGATGAGTTTTACCTTCGTTAATGTATTTTACAAACTCAGATAAACCACCTTCGTAGTCATATACGTGCTCAAGGTTAATACGTTCATCACGTAAAACAATACGCACGCCCGCGTTTAAAAATGAAAGCTCTCTTAAACGACGCGCTAAAATTTCAACGTTAAAAATAGTTTGACTAAAAGTTAGTTCACTTGGCCAAAAACGTACAGTTGTACCACTGCTATCCGTTTCACCAATCACACGTAATGGATATTGCGGATCACCGTGGTGATACTCTTGTTCGTGCACTTGGCCAGCGCGATTAATAATTAAATGCAATTTACTTGAAAGCGCATTTACAACTGAAACGCCTACGCCGTGCAAACCACCTGAAACTTTATAGCTGTTGTCGTCAAACTTACCGCCTGCGTGCAGGATCGTAAGAATTACTTCCGCTGCAGACACCCCTTCTTCAGGGTGGATATCTGTTGGAATACCACGGCCATTATCAGAAACACTTACCGATTCATCTTCGTGAATCGTGACAATAATTTCGTCACAATGCCCAGCTAAAGCTTCATCGATTGCGTTATCGACAACCTCGAATACCATATGGTGTAAACCGGTACCGTCGTCTGTATCCCCAATATACATACCCGGACGTTTACGAACTGCATCTAATCCACGTAATACTTTAATACTAGAGGAATCATAAGCCTTTTCATTGGTTTGTTCTGTTTGAGAGGCTGATTGAGACTCTGAACTCATGGTTTCTCCCTAGCAAATATAGGTTTATTCAAAGATGGGTAACATCAAAAAATTATGGTGAAGCAAGACTAACTTGACCGGATTCAACATTGAATAATTGATATGAAATAGACAGATCATGTAAGTGTTTTTTTACCGATGCATGATCTAAAGTTGTCATAAAAACCTGGCTACCAAGTTGGCTTAATCGTTCAATTAAACGTTGTTGTGCGGTTAAGTCTAATTCTGCTGTCAGATCATCTAATAATACCACAGTTTCCTTATTACTCGCATGTAACATTGCAATTTGTGACAGTTTTAAGGCAATAATCAAGAGTTTTTTCTGACCTCTTGATAAAACTACATCAGCATGTCCAAACGGGGTTTTTAAGCGCAAATCTGCACGATGTGGGCCATACTCGGTATAGCGTCGTTCGATGTCTTTCTGGTGTTGATTCAGCAAGTCTTGCATGAGTCCCTGCTCTGTATGAAAACCGGGACTATATTCCAGTTCAATCTCTAGATCAGGTAGCAATTGACTTAAATCATTTTGAAAAAAGACATTCCATTGTTCCACAATACTTAAACGCTGAGAGTGTAAAATTTCACCATAATCACTCAACATTTTATTCCACGGCTCTAAATCCGCTAGAGAAATATTCCGTCTGGTTTTAAGTAAAGTATTACGCTGCTTTAATGCACGAGAATAATATTGCCAAGCAAAATAAAACTCAGGTTCCACGTGGAACATCAGCCAATCTAAAAGCTGGCGCCGAGGTTTCGCCCCATGGTCAATAATATCTGTACTTTGTGGATCAATATGCTGCAAAGGAAGCAGTTTAGCGAGTTGTCCTTGTGTAGCCACTGTATCGCCATTGACCTTCATCAACTGCTCACCAGAGGCCAACTTTTGCATGCCAATTTTTTCAGTTGCAGATTGCGCGAAAACAATCGCATCTTCAGCAGAGTATTGAATATAATTTTTAGGTATATGGGTACGGAACGACCGCCCTGTTGCAAGCAAATGGATTGCTTCCAGTATTGAAGTTTTTCCTGAACCGTTAGCGCCATAAAATACATTAAACGGTTGCAACCCTTGGAGTGCAACCGTTTTTAAATTACGCACACGTTCAATATTTAAACGCGTAAGATGCATATTAGATAGCCAGATTATACACGCATCGGCATAACGACATAGGTTTGATCAGGATGTGCCGGATCTTGAACCAATACAGATTGATTTGCCTCAGTCATGCTCATATTTACATCATCACCATCAAGCACACCTAAAACATCCAGCAAATATTGTGCATTAAATGACATTTCAAGCGGTATGTTTTGATACTGAATCGCTAAATCTTCAATCGCTTCGTCTTGTTCAGGGTTATTTGCACGTAGCTGTAAAGAATCTTGATTAAAATTCAAGAAAACACCACGTAATTTCTCATTACTCAAAATTGCGACACGTTGTAATGATTGTTTGAACACATCATGGCTAATTAATACATGTTTATCGCCACCACGTGGAATTACACGACGATAATCAGGGAATTTTCCATCAATCAACTTTGTAGTAAAGCGAACAGTGATATCGCCCTGCTCTTTGTCACGGCTTGGCGTATTAATTGTGACATTTAACAATTCACGACCAATCAGCAACGTTAATTGTTCATCTTCAATGCTAAGTAAACGCTGTAATTCACCAACAGCTTTACGAGGCACAATTGCTTGGACCAATTGAGATGATGTAGAAGAAGCAGTAATTTCACAAAGTGCTAAACGGTGACCATCTGTTGTTACTGCACGTAATTGATTTTCATCAATTTCTAATAAAGTGCCCGTTAAATAGAAACGTACATCTTGTACAGCCATAGCAAAAGCCGTTTTTTCAAATAAACGCTTTAACTCACGTTGAGTGACTTGTACTTGTGTACCTTGACTATTTTCAGTGGTCAATAATGGATAATCTTCTGCCGGTAAAGTACCTAATACAAAACGGCTATTACCAGATTTTAAAATACATCTTTGATCTTCTGTAATTTGTAAGTCAATCAATGCAGCTGTAGGCAATGATTTACAAATTTCCATCAACTTACGAGCAGGAACGGTTGTTTCACCTGCTTCAATGCATGCCCCTTCTGTTAAAACAGTACTGGCAACCAGCTCGACTTCTAAATCAGAACCGGTAATGGTGAGTGCCTGAGCATTAGTCTGAATTTTGACGTTTGAAAGAATATTCAATGTATGACGACGTTCTACCGCACCGACAACATGCGATAAAACATTGAGTAAGCTTTCTTTAGCGATTTTCAAACGCACGATTCATTCCTCTAGCAACTTGGAGCAAATATTTCATTTTTTAGCTGTGTACTATGCTGCACTTACGTAGACTTTGCAACAACGTCTTATCATTTCATTAACTCTGGAGTAGACGTAATAGATTTTTATAATCTTCGTCAAAAATCGGATCTTCTTCACGTAGACTTACTACTTTTTCGCAAGCATGCATGACTGTACTGTGGTCACGTCCACCAAAAGCCATTCCAATTTCGGGAAAACTATCACCAGTCAACTCACGAGCAAGTCCCATTGCTAACTGACGTGGTCGCGCATAGATTCGAGTCCGCTTTGGTCCTACCAATTCTTTTAAAGGAATACGGAAATATTCACTAACCACACGTTGGATATTTTCTACACTAATTGTACGTGCACGGATTGCCAACACATCTTTTAAAGACTCGCGGACAACATCAAGATCAATTGGTGCACCTTTAAAACGAGAAATTGCGACGACTTTATTGAGTGCACCTTCAAGTTCACGTACGTTGGCAACTACTTGTTGTGCAATGAATAATGCACAATTTCGAGGTAAATCAACGCCGCTATTTTCAGCTTTTTTCAATAGAATTTCGATACGAGTTTCAATATCTGGCGGTTCAACGCCTACAGAAAGTCCCCAAGAAAAGCGAGAAACCAAACGCGGATCTAACTCGGTCAATTCTTTTGGATAACGATCTGAAGTTAAAATAATCTGTTTAGATTCATCAAGTAATGCATTGAATGTATAGAAGAATTCAACCAAACTTGCTTCTTTACCTGCCAAAAGATGAATATCATCGACCAACAATAAATCTAAAGAACGGCAATTTTTCTTAAATTCTTCAACTTTGCCTTTTTGCAAAGAACTTACAAAATCCTGAACGAAGCTCTCAGAGGTCATATACATCACCCGTGCATTAGGCTTGGCTTGCAATAAAGCATTACCAACTGCCTGCATCAAGTGAGTCTTACCCAATCCTGTCGGACCATATAAGAATAAAGGGTTATGCTGTGAAGCACCTAATTGTGTTAATACCTTTCTACATGTTTCAGCAGCCATCTGGTTCGAACGGCCTTCAACAAATAAAGAAAAAGTAAATTGGGGGTTTAATAGTTTCTTTTTCGGTGTTTTTGGGTTCACTACACTATTAGTAGTAGGTGAACTGGAAATAGAATCTGGTTCTTTTTTTACTTTAATACTTTGTTGGGGCGCAGTTTGCAAAGCAGCAGTTGTAGTTGCTGGCTGCTCACCTGATGACAAAATACTACCAGGACGAGAATCAACTAAAATCTCAACCTGACGTACTCGCCCTTCTGATAACTGTTCGGCCAATATAGAAATTAATTCTAGATGGTTCTCTTGAATGTAACGCGTCCAATAAGGATTAGGTGCATAAAGACGCAGTGTCCCTTCTACTTCTTCAGCAACTAATGGGCGAATCCACATCGCAAAGACGTTATCAGAGAGCTCTTGTCGCAAGCGAGTTAAGCAGTCTGTCCAAAGCATGTGTATCCCCTATTTCTGCGTTTTTAAATTCAAATAATCTAAAGATTAACCCTTCCTGATGAGAAGGGGTCGCCATTCTAACCAAGTTATCCACATCTGTCATGACGATTTCAGTTGATTTTGTCTAAAAAGAAATCTCTTGTGAATAAATTTAAATTCAAAATGGCTTGTGTATAACTTTTTGCACAACCTGTGGATAAATTAACACATAAACTTATCCACAATCCATAAATATAGTAAAAACAGAGTTATCAACAACTCAAATATATGTTTTTTAAATTTAAAAGTGCGAAATCCACAGAAAAAGTTATCCCTAATAAGAATAAATTTAAATTTCTAAATTTGAATTTATTTAATAGGGTGGTGGTCTTTTGTGGATAACTGCAAAATATGAATTTAAATTCAAATACAGCAAATCCAAACCAAGATGGTATCTTGTTTTGTTGATAAATATGTATATAAGGTGTGTATATATTAAAAGTTCTAATAAAAATAGACAATTACTTTGTGTATAACTTTTAAAGCTATATATTGCACTGAATTATGACCGTGATAAAAAGAAGAGAAGAGATTAAAAATTTGGGTTAAATACAAAACTTTCTTGGTTTTTCATTGACAGCGTAAACATTGCACAATAAAATCGCGGACCTTTATAGAAAGATCATTTTTGGGAGTTTCAATATGAAACGTACTTTCCAACCATCTGAATTAAAGCGTAAACGCGTTCATGGTTTCCGTGCTCGTATGGCAACTAAAGCTGGTCGTCAAGTATTAGCTCGTCGTCGTGCAAAAGGTCGTCATAGCTTAACTGTTTAATACTGTTACGCTGACCAGACTTGGGTGTGATGACACTTTACAGTTTTAGCACAGACGTGCGAATACGCTGTGCTGCAGATTATAAAAGTGTATTTGATGGTGCGCTTTTTAAAGTGCATCAACCCCATTTTTTATTTCTTGCAAAATTAACCGAACAGCCTAAAAGCCGTTTGGGTATTGTTGTTGCTAAGAAAAAAGTGCGCCGAGCGCATGAAAGAAATCGAATAAAACGTCTTGCTCGTGAGAGCTTTCGTCTACATCAGCCGAATTTTGGATCAGACATAGATGTTGTGGTGATGCCGAAAGTTGGTATAGAAACGATTACGAATGCTGAGCTATATCAACAATTAGACTTTGCTTGGCAAAAATTACAACGCTTAGCAAAAAAACATTCTAAAGTTGGCACAACCTCGCAGAATTAAGAGATAGCCAATGGTCCGTTTTCTACGTTGGTTGATTCGACTGTATCAAATTGCGATTAGTCCGCTTCTTGGACCCCGTTGTCGTTATATCCCGACTTGTTCCCAATATGCGATAGAAGCATTGCAAACTCATGGTGCGATAAAAGGCGTTTGGTTATCTTCTAAACGGATTTGTCGTTGTCATCCGTGGGGAGGATCTGGATATGATCCGGTACCGCCAAAAGCAATTCGTTTTATTTCGTTTCATCAAATAGATTCTCAAACGCATCATGTTGCTGTACCCTTTCGTGATCGTTTACTGAAGCAAAATCTCTCTAACCATCTGGGGTAATAGATATGCAACAATGGGCCAGGTTTGCAATTCTCGGGGCCATGTTTGTCACCGCATATTTGCTCATTTTGGCTTGGCAAAAAGATTATGGAAATGCTGCAACTGCTCCGCAACAACAAGCGGCAGCTGTAAGTTCGCATGAAGTATCTGCTGATTTGCCAAATGCTAAAAATGCAACAGTGGCTTCCGATGTGCCACAAGCAAATATTGCGCAGTCACAAACCACAGATGCAACTGCACCTGTGAATCAACAGCTTATTTCAGTACAAACTGACCTTTACCATATTTGGATCAATCCAAAAGGTGGTGATATTGTTCGTATTGAATTACTCTCACACGACAAAAGCAAAGACAGCGATCAACCTTTTGTTATGCTTGAAAATGATGCCAAGCGTACATATGTTGCTCAATCTGGCTTAATTGGTTTGAATGGACCAGATAGTAGTCGTGGTGGTCGTCCATTATATGCTGTTGAAAAGACATCATATACTTTGGCTGATGCTAAAGGTGTACAGGACCAAAAGGGTCAATCTGAAAAAGTTTTAAACGTTCCGATGGTATTTAAAACACCTGAAGGCGTTGAAATTATTAAAACTTTTACCTTTACTCAAGGTCAATATCCAATTGTTGTAAAACATCAAGTCATTAACCGTAGCCAACAAAGCTGGCAAGGTCAGATGTTTGGACAATTAAAGCGCGATAATTCTGAAGATCCAGGTAAATCTTCTCAAGGTATTTTCACTCTAGGAACTTTCTTAGGTGGAGCTTGGGGAACGCCTGATGCACATTACAACAAGCTTAAATTTGCTAATTTCTCAGAAGAAAAAGTAAATACTGAAGCGAAAGGTGGATGGGTTGCGATTGTTCAGCATTATTTTGTAAGTGCTTGGATTCCTGGAAACCTTAAGCTGACTCAAGCGAATGGTCAGCCTTATGTAGCTAAGCTTGAATCTCGTCAATCTGCTGATCACATGAATATCATTGGTTTTACCTCACCAGTGATTAATGTTCCGGCAGGCACTTCAATGGAAGTGGATGCAAAACTTTATTCAGGTCCGAAAGTACAATCTGAATTAAAAGATTTAGCTGTTGGTTTAAATCAGACTGTTGATTATGGTTGGTTATGGCCGATTGCTAAACTCTTGTTCTTAGGTCTTCAATTCTTCCATAGCATTGTGGGCAACTGGGGATGGTCAATCATCTTGCTTACCATTATGGTGAAGATGATCTTGTGGCCTTTATCTTCAAAAAGTTATCGTTCTATGGCGAAAATGCGTGTGATTGCACCAGAAATGCAACGCATGAAAGAAGAGTTCGGTGAAGACCGTATGCGCTTCTCGCAAGAAATGATGGCTTTATACAAGCGTGAACAAGTAAATCCACTTTCAGGTTGTTTACCATTGTTGCTACAAATGCCAATTTTCCTTGCTTTGTACTGGGTACTCATGGAAAGTGTGGAATTACGTCACGCACCATGGTTAGGTTGGATTCAGGACTTGTCAGCAATGGATCCTTGGTTCATCTTGCCGTTAATCATGGGTGCTACCATGTTTGCACAGCAAATGTTGAACCCGCAACCCGCTGATCCAATGCAGGCAAAAGTGTTCCGCATTATGCCGATTATGTTCACGGTATTTATGTTGTTCTTCCCTGCCGGTCTTGTACTGTACTGGATTGTGAACAACAGTATTACTATTTTACAGCAGTCGTTTATTAATAAGAGCGTTGAGAAAAGTCGTATCAATAAGACTGAATCAGCTTCTTAATCGTTGAACTTTTGCTGAATAAATCCGCTTAAGATGGTAATCTTAGGCGGATTTTTCTTTGGCTGGATTTTAGGTTTTTAGGTGAATAATATGCAAAGTCAAACCACGATTGCCGCAATTGCAACGCCACCTGGGCGTGGTGGTGTGGGCGTGATTCGCCTATCTGGACCTAAGGCTTATGAAATTGCTCAAAACCTGACACAAAAAAACTTGCCTGAAGCGCGTATGGCGGGTTTCCGTAAATTTTATGATGCTGATGCCAGCATTATGGATGAAGGGATTGTTCTATGCTTTCCCAATCCTCACTCGTTTACAGGTGAAGATGTTGTAGAGCTACAAGGCCACGGCGGTCCAGTCATCCAAAATGCCTTGCTTGGGCGTCTATTTGAGCTAGGCGCAATTGCTGCAAAAGCCGGCGAATTTTCCATGCGTGCTTTTGAAAATGGCAAGATGGACTTGGTACAAGCGGAAGCGATTGCCGACTTGATCGATGCGACTTCGCAAGCTGCGGCACGCTCTGCGGTTCGCTCTTTACAAGGCGCTTTTTCAACAAAAATTAATACTGTTTTAGAAAAACTGATTCATTTACGCCTGCATGTTGAAGCAGCAATTGATTTTCCTGAAGAAGAAATCGATTTCTTGGCAGATGGTAAAATTTTAGCTTTACTTGAAGATGTTCAGCAGTCGGTACATGCTGTTCAAACCTCTGCACGACAAGGTCAATTATTACGTGAAGGTCTACAAGTCGTTATTGCAGGTAAACCAAATGCGGGTAAGTCGAGCTTATTGAATGCACTTGCTGGTGTTGAGCGTGCAATTGTGACCGATATTGCTGGTACAACTCGTGATGTTTTACATGAAAAAATTAGCTTAAATGGTCTACCAATCACCTTAACAGATACTGCGGGTCTTCGTGAAACAGGTGACATAGTTGAAAAAGAAGGGATTCGTCGTGCAATCAAAGAAATTGAACAAGCTGATTTGTTATTGCTGGTTTATGATCTAAACCAAGGTGATGACCCATTAAAACTCGCTCAAGAGTATTTTGCGGAACATATTGAACCGCGTCGTTTAATGTTAATTGGTAATAAATGCGATTTAACTGGACAATTAGCTGAAATAAGTGATTTCCAAGGTTTCCGTCATATAACCGTTTCTGCAAAACAAGAGATGGGCGTACAAGGCCTCGTAGACGCGATTACAGCGCATGCAGGCTTCCACCCTGAGGAAGACACCTTTATTGCAAGAACACGTCATTTAGACGCAATGAAGCGCACACAGCTCTATCTTTCAGAAGCACGTGAGCAACTTGTTGTGTTTAACGCAGGTGAACTAGTTGCTGAGTCATTACGTCTTGCCCAAAATGCTTTAGGTGAAATTACCGGTGACTTTAGTGCCGATGACTTATTAGGCAAGATTTTTGGTTCATTCTGTATTGGAAAGTAATCTAAAATTAAATCAATATTCCAATAAGTTCCAATAAGTTTTAATATAAATTAAATAGCATTAAGTTTTAATTACTTAGTGCTTTTTTTATGCCTTTTTATTATTCCAATATGTTCTATGTATTCATCTAGTGCTATGATTTTTTTAGTCACTTTATAGCTACGTGACAATAAAACCTTATTTTTATACTTGAGTGACTAGAATAATGCCAAAGACAAATGGCTTGTTTTTCTCAACAGATCGAGAGATACAAAACCTTAAACCGCAAGAAAAGCGATATTCAGTTAAAGACAAGCTGAATAACGGCTTATTCATTGAGGTAAAGGAATCAGGCGTAAAGTCTTGGCACTATCGCTATTCACTGGATGGCAAACAAGACCGATTAGTATTAGGTCGCTATCCTGATGTATCACTAAAAGATGCACGGCAGTTACGTGATGAATCTGCCTCATTGGTGGCTAAAGGAATTTCACCAAAACAAAGTAAAAAGAAAGTCACCAGTGTTTTATTTAGTGACTACGGTGAACGCTATTTAAATGAAGTCATTAAGAAAGAGCGTAAAGACCCTTACAACATGATTTTATGTTTGAACAATGATATTTACCCGATGATAGGTCATATCGCTTTAGATCAGATCGGTATTGATGATGTACGCCGTGTGATATGGCGTAAAAAAGATCAAGGCTATGATGCCGCTGCAAATCAAGTCAGAGGCTTATTAAAGCGCATGTTTGATTATGCAATGACACTTGGACTTGTCCCATACAATCCTGTGTTAGCTATTCCGACACGCCACATCTTTAAAGCCGTACCGAGAAATAGATATTTAAGTACCAGTGAAATCCGTACCTACTACACTACCCTTTTGAACTCACGTATTTACCGCCCACGTAAATTAGGTTTATTGCTGTCATTGCTTACGTTAGTGCGTAAATCAGAACTATTGAGGGCTAAGTGGGAGCATATCGACTTTGAACAACGGATATGGTTGATTCCTGAAACTAAGGCGGATAGTGCGACAGGTCATAGCCGTGAAATGGTCGTTTATATGTCTGACCAAGTCATAGAGATATTTAACGAATTAAAGACCATTGCAGGCAATGAGCCTTATGTATTTGTTGGTCGTAAGAGTGGCACACATATTAGCCATAACGCTTTTAACACGGCGCAAAAGTCTGCATTGGCATTAACGGATATACCCGATTTCACAGTACATGATTTACGCCGTACAGCGAGTACACATCTCAATGAACAAGGTTTTAATAGTGATGCAATCGAGGCTTGTTTAAACCACACCATGCGAGGTGTTAGAGGTGTTTATAACAAAGCAAAGTACGAGAAAGAACGTGTAGAAATGATGCGTAAATGGAGTGATTTTATATTTTCTTTAATCTATGAGATGAATGTCATTTTCTTCAATAATGTAAAAAAACGAAGTGTTTAAGATATGAGTTTAGAAATTTATCTGTATTTTTTGTAGGCAGTCGAAATATTTTATTGAATAGAGTTTTTCTGATTTAAATATATGATTTTTAATGTTATTAATATTTTTATTTGTGGGGTTTCATAAATTTTAGAGAATGCTTTCGCATTTGTGACACATCACTCTAATAGTGAATTGATGTATCTTGTCGCGAATTCATTAAGTTCTAAGGGCTTACTGAATAAAATATGAAAAAAAACTGCCAAAGGTATTAGAGTACCTAAAGCAGCTTTTTTAAGGATTGGGTATTTGGAACGGCAATTCCAAAATCCCAAGTTAATTAATCGCCCGTACAAGGGTACAAATCTAAAGAATAGAGATGTAAGCGAATTAAGTAACTGAGTGAATCAAACGATATTGAATATCGTCTCGTTATATTAGCTGAATTATAATTTGGCGTAAAGAATACCGAAGAATTGGTAGGTGATTACCTGTACCTGCTATTTGATGACTATTATTTTTTGATCACTTTGTAAATTTTCTTACTTTTTATCTTTAGATTTTCTCAAATTTGGAGAATTTCTATATGAATTTATCTCAAGAACAACAAATTACAAACTTGCGTTTAATTCGCCGTAAAGAAGTACAAGCTAAAACAGGCTTTGGTGCCTCTTCTATCTATGCCGAAATGGCTAAGGGAAATTTCCCTAAACCAGTATTTATTTCAGAGCGCCGTGTGGCTTGGATTGAATCTGAGATTGATGCATGGATTGCTGAACGTATAGCAAGCCGTACCTCTATTGCAACAATGGAGGGTTAATCCATGAAAGTTAATCAAAAAAATCAAATTCTTAAATTCTTAAAGCAAGGTCATACTTTAACCCAAGCCGAAGCAATCAATTTCTTTGGATGTTATCGTTTAAGTGCGATTATTAATTGCTTACGTAATGCTGGCTATGAAATTGTGACGCATAAGGAGAAAAATAAATTAAGCCAAGGGACTCATGCACGTTATGAGTTAGTACAGGTGCAATCATGAAGAATTGTTTATTTGATTTAATGATTGGTCTTAAATTTTGTTTTGAAACTCTAGGGGGCTAAATGAACTCATTTCATCATTCCCAGAGCCTTGAACAGGTTACGGACATTTTAGCAACTTGCACATCACTTACTCCATCAGATGATGCCTATATCAATCATCCTCTTATTCAGCGTTTTGGCAGTCCGTTACAGCCGATGTATGTTGATCAAAGTCACATAGATATAAACAGCGTGAGCTATGACAATCCTTTGATTTTACCAGTCTATGATGGGCAATTAGAGCTTGTGCAATGCGCTGTTTTGCAAGATGGGCAACGTGCGCAAGTTTTCCCGAATGGATTAGCGCAAGGCTTTGCATTGTATGGTCGTTTTGACCATGCAGAGCCAATCATCATCACCTACAGCCTAGAGGCATTCTTTAAGATTGCCCAAACAGGCTACGCCGTTGCACTGGTGCTATTGCCTACCCTATGCAATACCAAACAAGTTGAGTTAAAAGCCTTTGATTTTGAGCAAATCCAATTTGTGATTAATCAGCTTTTAAAGTCAGGTTTTGACAGGTTGTATATACCAGTACGCCCTGAACAGATACAGCTTGAGGCATTCCAAAACCTTGAGAAAAATAGCCCTGTTCGATTGCTCAACCAATTTCAAAAGGCAGGTGAAAGCGAGTTTTTAACTGAGCTTTTACAGGATGATGATGCAGAAGAAGTAAAAGCATTTCTTGATTATGCCATTGAGCAATTGCCTGAACTTGATCCATTGCCCAAAGGACATTTAGCCAAACCGTTTAAATATGGTGATGGTGTATTTCACCTTTTAGAAAGTGGCTTGTATTACATTGAGCAAACCAAAGAGGATGAACATAAACGCTTTATCTCAAGTCCGATCAAAGTATTGGCTCAAACGAGAGATACCACCAATAACGCATGGGGACGTTTGCTCGAATGGCAAGATTCAGATGGGGTAACACACACCCAAGCCCTGTCTATGGAGCTATTTCAATCGGATGGCGTGGAACTCCGTAAAGCCCTTGCCTATCAAGGTGTCGTTATTGCACCCGATGGCAGAGCAAGAAATTTACTGCAAAGCTATTTAATGAGTTTTCCGACCGCCCAAAGGGCATTATGTGTTGACCGTGTTGGATGGCATGATGATGTCTTTGTCTTGCCTCACCAACAGATCGGACAGCATGAGAATGACGATTTGATTGTTTATCAGACCACACAAGGGATTGATAGCAACTATCAAAGCAAAGGCACATTAGCGCAATGGCAACAAGGTATCTCTATTCCCCTTGCCACTCATTCAAAATTAGTGGTTGCCTTGAGTTCAGCTTTTGCAGGGCAATTGCTTGCACCACTTGAGCAACAGACAGGTGCAGGCGTTCACTTTAAAGGGCAATCCTCTAAGGGCAAAACCACAGCGTTATATGTCGGCTGTAGTGTATGGGGCAAACCAAGTAACTATTGCAAAACATGGAAATCGACAGGCAATGCTTTAGAGCATACGGCATATATTCACAATGATGGATTTTTGGCACTGGATGAAATTGGAGAGGTCGCCAATCCTAAAGAGCTGGGCAACATTGCTTATATGCTTGCCAATGGCAAAGGTAAAGCACGATTAACTAAGCAAATCACCGCTAAACCCTCATACACATGGAAAGTCATATTCTTGTCTACAGGGGAAAAGAGCCTCAAGGAAATCATGCAGGAAAACGGACAAAAGACCAAACTTGGTCAAGAAATCCGTTTGATTGATATTGATATAGACCAGTCCGAATATGGCTTATTTGATCAGATCGACTTTGCCGAAGATGGTGCAAAGCAATCAAGATTACTTGTAGAGCGTTCTAATCAATTCTATGGCGTTGCAGGCATGGCATGGTTGGATTACCTCACCAGTGACAAGAAAACAGCCATAGCCACGGCTAAACAGCTATTGGAGCGATATAACCTAGAGTTAATTGCAGAGCATAAACAAGGTCATATTGTACGTGTGGCAAATGCTTTTGCCTTGATTGCTACGGCAGGCGAACTGGCGACCCAAGCAGGCATTACAGGATGGCAGACAGGCACAGCCTTTAACGCCGTGAAAACTGTTTTTAATGAATGGGTGAAAGACTTTGAGTATGTCGGTGATTATCAGAACCGAGAATATATTTTAGCGGTTAAAGCATTTTTAGAGGCTTATGAATCTAGCCGATTTGAAGCGATTACACCTGATACCGACAATATGGAAAAAATCATCAATCGAGTGGGCTACTGGAAGATAGAAAGCGGTGAAAAGATATTTATTGTGTTACCTGAGCAATTTAAAAATGAAGTGTGTAAAGGTCACGATAGTAAAAAAGTAGCCAATGCTTTACTTATCGAAAAGCTACTTATGCACGACACAGGCAAGACCAGTAAAACTGTTAGGGTTCCTGTTAGAAAAAATGCACTCAAGGCTTATGTCGTAAAAGAAGCCATTTTTAGTTGGGAAGCCTAAAAAAGCGAGGTAACAAAGGTAACACAGGTAACAACCGCATGAATAAAGGCTTTGAGGGTGTTACCTATAGCTAAATCGTACAGGTAACACGAGGTAACAGAGGTAACAAGTTCTATATTTTTCCCGATTTGTTACCCATGTTACCTACCGTTACCTATCAAAAAATAAAGAGGTAACAGGCTGAAACGCTGTCATATCAAGGCTGTTACCCATGTTACCTACGTTACCCATCAAAAATAGACATTCTGAGAGAATTTAAGAGATTTAAACCAATGCCAAACGTCATCAAAGCCGCGCTAGACTGCTAAAATTTGATTAATTTGCCCTTCTAAACTACGTCCAAATTCATCTTGCTTTTTAGCCATTAAGAATAGTCGTTTGCCATTACTCTCATTAGCCCATTGTTTACCAATAGCATTCTTCACACGTGCATCATCAGCAGTATCTAAATGTCCACCTTTGTATTCCAAAACAAAAATAGAACCATCAACCAATTCAGCAACAAAGTCAGGGTAAAAATAGTCTTTTTCAGTCGGTAACCAAAATGAGTATTGAGGTTGTTTGGGAATATTCCGTACCCAATATTTAACTTTAGGATGTAAGTCTAATAATTGAGCACACTGAAACTCTTCAGAAATACTACCTGCATCCGTTTTTTCCCTTAAATCATCAATTTGAGCATAAAAATGCTTTTTAAACTTGAAACTTCCACGATATGGTTTTTTAACAGGGTACATGCCACGTTTAAACTCAAAACTATTTTCGAGTTTAAGTTCATTTGCTACCTGTAACTGGCTAAATAGATCACCCTGAAACGCTTTTTTACGAGCAAGCTCGAATAGTCGATCCAATTCATTTGATACGGCAAGCGACAATTGGAACTGAGCACGATGCAATTGAGTTAGAGTGAAATTTCGTACATTCAACAAATAGCTGATTAGTTTTGTGAGATAAGCCCGTAATTGAAGTTGTGTTAAACCCTGACGTCTTACTTTGCGATCAAGCCAGTTTAGTAAATCATTTTCAGTGATAAGTGTTGGCATGTCAGAAAATTGAATTTGTTGACTACCTAATTGCCCATACTTTAATTCTTGATCTTCAATATTTAGATCAATTTCAAAACTGTGTACAGTTTCTCTGATATTAAAACATTCAAGTTGCACTGGAAAATCCAGTAAATTCCATTCTACAGAGTCTTCAATCGTCTCTTTATCAGCAACTTGCCATTCACCATCTACAAATAAACCTAATTGCGGAATCAAGGCAAATGTCGCATTCCAGTTTTCAGGTGCTTGGTGCGCTTGTCGTTCGGCACGAGCATCATCAAAGGCTTCTTTGACTTGTGTTTTCTGCTTCGGAGTTGCTTGATTAATAACAGCCTGTTCTATTTGGTCAAACTCTTCGTCAGTTGTACCTTTATTGATAACTAAAGATGTACCTTGGCTGTTATCTAATTTCTGAACTGAAGATTGTAAATCTGTCGGAATAGTGTCCGCCTTTACTTCAAATGGTACTGAAATAATGACTTCAGGTGTAGGCTTAGCTCCACCACTACCTGTTTGACCTAGGTCTAATTCAGGTTGAGGATTAACGACAATGGCTGTGTCTGCTTCCCATTTATTAAAACCCATATTCTGCACCATGCGGTCTTTGAGTAGCATGGTTGCTTGAGCTATAGAACTGGAAATAACATGGGCATATGCTTTGTTCAACTCATCGTTTTGACGTAATTTTGCGTAAGGCATACGCAAGACACGCCCTAATAGCTGCTCGACATCAGTCGCTGAGTTAATGTTTTGCAAACTAGCTAATACATAAGCGAAAGAACAATCCCAACCTTCTTTCAATGCTTCTACAGTAATGACAATTTTTACCTTACTTGTAGGACTAAAAAGATTCTCATCTTCAAGTTCTTTGGTTTGCCCTGTAGAGATTGCAATCCAGTCTTCAGTTATATTTTCATATTCGCTTAATAAGTGCTGTTTTACAGCTTCTACGTTAGCTTCACCTTTTTTATCTTGAGCTTGGATCAATAAGATTGGGCGGATATATTCTTTTTCGCCTTGAGCCAGCACCTCTAATTTTTGGCGTTGAATGAGTGCATCTCTAATACAATCCTGCCAACCATGTGGATGTTCAGTAAGTACAACTGGAAGCTTAATCATTTCTGCGACTTTTAATTCAGCAGCGGATACTGAATAAAGAACATTATTATCTTTAGGTGTAGCTGTTAGCTCCACCAAACAGCTTGGATTCAATCTCTTTAATGTAGGAAAGAATGTCTTACCGCCACGGTTTTTATGTGCCTCATCGACAATAATGATCGGTCTATGTAAATTAAAGAAATTCACCAGTGAGTGTTTAACACGACCAATATCTTTTTCAGTCAAGAAAGGCTGATATTGCAATGTATCTGCCGTAACACGATCCATATCTTTGGTCTGAAAATCTGTTAAACCAGTGAAATGTTCACTCAAGGATTCATCAAAAGCGTAGGCATTGCGTTGAAATGTCTTTTCTTTATCAATATTAAAAATTTGAATCGTAGTTACTATCACAATACATGATTGATTAACATCATGTTTATTCAGTGTTTGTAAGCTTTCAATATCACAAATTTTTAATTTATCACCATAGTAGCTTTGCAAAGCTTGTCTATAGGGATGTGTTACATCTGCCAAAGCTGCAAGTGTCTGCTGACGAATCATATCCGTTGGAACTAGCCATAAAACTATAGGCGTATCCGTACTTGTATAATTTCGAGCAGCAATAGGAATACTATGGGATGCAAGTAAAGTTTTACCACCACCTGTAGGAACTCGTAGGCATACACTTGGAATGCCTTCCAAACGGTCGTTATATTGAATATTTTCGCCCACACACTGCTTAAAAGCTATTTCTGCTCCAAATGATGCAGCCAAGGTAAAAAATTGCTCTAAAGCTTGTAAAGACTGATTTTGATAATTTTTTAATTGAAGTGACATGGGTAATCCTTACTTAGCTTTATTGCCATAAAGTGAATATGGAATTTGTTTAAATTCAATATTCATTGCTTCTAATCGAGCAGGACTTAAACGGGAGGCTTCGCCAATCACTATTCGTTTACCATCATGGGCATGACATTCATTCAAATGATTCAATACGGAAGACGTAAGTACATTACCGCCATTTGGTCGTCTATCACCCAAAATGCCGTTATATAGTAAATAGTAGGCTGTCCCGTCGTGAACACCTAAGAATGGGTTTTCAAATGCTTCTGTTTGATTTAATGCGAATTTAGTTTCTAACCACCATACATAACTGGCAAGGTCTTTAAACTTCACATCAGAATTTAAGAAACCATTATCATCGAAAACAGGGCTACCTAAAGTATAGAAACTAAAACCACCACCACCTTGCCAATCTACTGCTTTAGAAATACCACCTTGTTCACCCTCAATAACTTTTTCAAGCCGTGGAATTACATGGGTCTTTGCATGTTCACCCATTTCAATACCGATATAACGCCTGCTCATTTTGTGAGCAACAGCAGCCGTTGTGCCTGAGCCTAAAAATGAGTCTAAGACCATATCATTTGAATTAGTGGCAATTTTTAAAATTTGAGTAATAAGTCTTTCAGGTTTAGGAGTGCTAAAAGCTTCACTACCAAAAAAGACTTTTTGTTCCTTACGTGATTCATCGTTATGACCGACTTCATCAAAAGTCCACCATGATGTTGGAAGAATACCATCTTGAACTTCGGATAAATAACGCTTTAATTGAGGGGCACCGTCACCTTTTTTCCCCCAGTAAATTCTATTTTCGTTAATTAGCTTGACCATATTATCTGAACTAGTTAACCAACATCTTCCTGCGCTAGGTAAATACTCTTTGCCTGTGTTAGGGTTAGTAATAGGATATAAATAGGCTTGGGAAAGAGTTTTCACAGTTAAATTATCTGTACGCCATCTCCCTCTACCATCATTATCATCATATTTATAAAGTTGATTTTGCTTCTCAGTACGCGGAAGTAAATTTCTCAGAAATTTATCTGATTTTCTATAAACTAAAATATGATCATGTGAATCAGGAATACCCTTTGAATCATTCGCAACAGTATATTTTTTTTGCCAAACAATATTTCGAACAAAGTTTTTACGACTAAAGACCTCATCACATAGTACTTTTAAATAATGTGATTCGTTATCATCCAAAGTTATCCAAATAGAACCATCTTCAGCTAAAAGCTCTTTGAGTAATTGCAGGCGTGGATACATCATTGAAAGCCACTGAGCATGTTCTAACTTATCGTCATAGTGCTCAAAAGCTGATTGTGTATTGTATGGTGGATCAATAAAAATACATTTCACCTGACCACCATAAAGTGGTAGCAATGCCTTCAATGCCTGTAAATTATCACCTTGAATAATCAGGTTTTCTTTTGCTTGCTTCTCATCGCCATAAGTTTTTTCGAATTTTAAAAGATGGTATGGAACTTGGGTCGCTGTTTCTTCAGCTTGGTTTCGATTAACCCAATCAAGTAAAGGCATGACATCACTGAATGTAAGATAAAAGTGGCTTTATTGTATCAATCTTTTTTAATGAAAAAACGCAATAAACCGTTATACCCGTACAGGCATTATTCCCTAATAAAAAGTGTGAGCGTGTGAGACTACTCACCTAAGAACTCTTACGCGCGTAAAGGGTCAAAAGTGTTTTTTGGACATGGTGTAATTAATTGAAATTAATGCTATTTTTTAGTTTGTCGCGTTCCACTTGGCGTTCCATTTCGTTCCGCTTTGAGAAACTGGAACGACAAAATATGCAGATACAGGAGAAGTGCGGTAGGTATAGTGTTTTAACTATTAAAACTCTAATTGATAAGGTTTGATTGAATGATGGTTCTATTCAATCAATCAGGTTGTAATGAATTTCCACATGACCCACATTGGTGGTAGATGAAAAATATTGGGTCATATGTCAAATGCCACCCATGAGCATTTTAAATGTGGTTCGGTACGGTGGAGAAAATAGGGTTTAGGCACACGCTAAAAACTGCCTAGCATTGATTAAATTAGTCGCCATATAGTCACAGTGTGTTTATTTAAATATTAAAATATTGTTTTATATGTATATATTTAAATAAATTACATTCTGTATTGGAAAATAATTACAAAATTCTGAATGATGCACATGGCTGTGTCATTCAGTCACCTCGTTAACCGTATCTTTTTAGAACCTTTAAAAACTCATCTAGCTCATTTTGATCAACTTGTGCGTCTTTGAGCACGTGGTGATGTAAATGCTGTTCCATTAATTCACTCATCAAACCGTTTATTGCCCCTTTAATTGCAGCAACTTGTTGTAGTATTTCTATGCATGAAATATCTGGCTGTTCAACAGCATGCTCAATGCTGTTGATTTGTCCTTTTAGTCGTTTTACACGATTAAGTATTTTTTTATCCTGACCAATGTGACTCATCTGTGTTCTCTTGTATAATTCAATATACTGGTAGGGAGTATATTGGGTTTAAATATTATGCAGGATCATAGTGTATCACGTCATCATCAACATCAGTTTGATGAAGGAAATCCACTTGCACAAAAACGTATTTTGATTGCAACGATTTTAACGGCATCAATGATGGTGTTAGAAATATTCGGTGGATGGTTTTTCAATTCAATGGCACTTCTGGCTGATGGTTGGCATATGAGTTCCCATATGTTGGCTCTTGGTTTAGCCTATTTTGCCTATCGTGCGGCTCGTCATTATTCCAAAGATCGTCGGTTTAGTTTCGGAACGTGGAAAATCGAGATTTTAGCGGGTTATAGCAGTGCAATTTTGTTGATGGTTGTCGCCATTTTTATGGCGTTTCAGTCGATACAACGTTTATTTAATCCAGTTGAAATTTTTTATAATGAAGCGATTCCGATTGCAATTTTAGGTTTGGTCATTAACTTGATTTGCGCATGGTTACTTCACGATGATGGGCACCATCACCATCACCATCACCATCACCATCACCATCACCATCACCATCACCATCACGAGCATGACCATGGGCATCATCACCACGATTTAAACCAAAAAGCTGCATTTTTACATGTAGTTGCAGATGCAGTAACTTCTGTTTTTGCAATTATTGCGCTTTTCGCAGGTAAGTATTTCGGATGGGATTTTTTAGATGCACTTTTAGGAATTTTAGGTGCTATTTTGGTTGCAAAATGGTCTCTGGGATTAATGAAAGAGACAGGAAAAACCCTTTTAGACGCAGAAATGGATCATCCTGTGGTTGAAGAGATCCGTGAAGTCATTGCTGAGTTTCCTAAATATATTGAAATTACGGATATTCATGTCTGGAAAGTCGCGAAAGGTAAGTTTTCTTGTATTCTGGCACTCGAAACTGATGATATTTCTTTAACCGCAGATCAGATTCGTCATGCTTTGTCCATTCATGATGAAATCGTGCATATATCTGTAGAAATTAATACTCTAAAACCTATTTATGTTCCACGTGAAACATTGGCATAAATGAGTGGAAGTTTAGTTATAACTCGGTAATCAGTTCTGTTTTAAAAAGCTGAACTGATTAAAATGATCTCCTCTCCTACCTATGAGTCAGTTTTATGCTTAAAAAATTAGGAATATTGGCGTTATTTAGCCTAACTACAAGTGTGAGTTTCGCTAATGTAGATACTGTTAGGGAAAATATTAAAAAACAATATCCTAATTTGAAAATTAGCAATATTCAGAAAACTGAAATGCCCGGGCTATATAGCGCTAATCTTGATCAGCAAATCATTTATGTTGGTGAAGATGGGCAACATATGTTTGTAGGCTCTATGATTCGGCTAAAAGACCAAAAGAACTTAACCAAAGATCTAGTTTTAGGACAGAACTCAATTGATTGGAAACAACTGCCTTTAAAAGATGCGATTAAAACAGTCAAAGGTAATGGCCAGCATGTTTTAGCAGTATTTTCTGATCCAAATTGTCCTTATTGTAAGCAGCTTGAACCTGAACTCGATAAGCTTAAAGATGTGACTATTTATACGTTCATCTATCCTTTAAAACCTCAGTCTATTGTGGTTTCTAGACAAGTTTGGTGTGCACCAAATCAATCTTACTCATGGAAAAAACTGATTCAGCAAGGTGTTAAACCAACAGTTACGAGCTGTGCGAACCCAATTGACCGTAATTTGGAATTAGGAAAAAAACTCGGCTTTAACGGCACTCCTACTTTAATTTTTGCAAATGGTTTCAAACTGGTTGGCGCACGCTCTGCTGAAGAAATTCAGGCCGTATGGAAAGAGTTAGGTCTTTAAAATAAATTAAAAAAAGCACCATAAGGTGCTTTTTTTATAAATGAATTAAAGTTTAGCTTTTTCGTGCAATCAAGTTGTAGATAAAAAGAATAACGATGGCACCAATCACGGATGCGATAAAGCCTGCAGCTGAGTTTTCGCCGTAAAGTCCAAGTAAACGACCACCATAAGTAGCTAGAAGTGAACCTGCAATACCAATCAAGGTCGTTACGATGAAACCTGCTTTATCATCCCCAGGATGCAAAGCACGAGCGATTAAGCCAGCAAAGAAACCAACTACAATAGCAACAATAAGTGACCACATATTTGTTCTCCAGTTGTTTTTTTGATGAAGTTAATGATTTTGCTTCATATTCTATCGTGCGGTAGAGCTGTCTATTTTGTCTGTAGCAGATTGCGACTTTTTGTGTCTTTTTTGTTCAAAGCTAAGGCTTTATATAAAAAAATAGCACCTTGCGGTGCTATTTCTCTGAAATTTATAAACCAATTTCACCAATAAATGGCAAGTGGCGATATTTTTGATCGTAGTCTAAGCCGTAACCCACAATGAATCTGTCTTCAACTTCAAAACCTAAAAATTTCACTTCAAGATCAATTTCACGGCGAGATGGTTTACTCACTAATGTGCAGAGTTGAATCGAATTTGGCTCGCGAGTTTGCAACATTTCAACGACTTTGCTTAAGGTATTGCCTGAGTCGATAATGTCTTCAACCACCAATACATCTTTACCGCGAATTTCACCGTCAAGATCTTTTAAGATTTTAACATCTCGACTTGAAGTCGTACCGCCGCCGTAGCTAGACACTGTCATGAAGTCGAGTTCATGCGGTTTGGTAATTGTACGGCACAAGTCTGCCATGAAAATAACAGAACCACGAAGTAGTCCAATAAGAACTAATTCTTTATCACTATTTGCATAGTGAGCGTTAATTTGCTCGCCGAGCTCTTTGACTTTTGCTTGAATTTCTTCGGTTGAAATCATGATGCTCATTGCAACAGTCATGGCAGATTCCTACAAGATATAAAAGAAAAAATAAAAAAGGTGTTGACCTGCAACACCTCGAAAATCTGAGTTAATGGTAAAATTTTAAAGCAAAATGACGTTTCATGCACCCTTTGATGGCTGTGAAATTTTATCATTTTGCGGATTATGTCGATCACGCTTTAACACAACAGCACATATTCCAAATAATAACAAAAACTTAACAATGCCTTTTTTATTTGGCTGTTTCTTTTTGATAAGCACGTTTTCCATAAATATAAGTCGCCTCAATATTACGGTCATCACCTAAAGTGAATAAAGCAAACAGCGAATCTTCAACAGTTTTGGATTTAGACTGGCGAAGTTGCTGTAATGCAGTTGGCTTAAGATTTAGTACCACAAAGTCTGCTTCTTTACCGACATTGAAGTTGCCTAACTGATCTTGCAAATCAAGCGCTTTTGCGCCGCCTAAAGTTGCATGATAGAGCGCTTCATAAGCTGAAAGTTTATCACCTTGTAACTGCTGAACCTTATAAGCCTCGTTAACGGTTTGCAGTAAACTAAATGATGTACCAGCACCGATATCTGTACCCAATCCCACTTTCACTTGTTTTTCCCATGTTTTTTTCAATGGGAATAAACCACTGCCTAAGAACAGGTTTGATGTTGGACAAAATGCGATAGCCGATTGTGTATCATGCATACATTGCCATTCTTGATCTTCTAAGTGAACGCAATGAGCAAATACAGAACGTTTACCAGTCAGGCCATAATGTTGATAAACATCTAAATAGCCAGCTTGTTCTGGAAATAAAGATTTCACCCAAGCGATTTCATCTTTGTTTTCACTTAAATGGGTATGTACATATACATCTGGAAACTCTTGTTTTAGCCGCCCTGCTCTTTCTAACTGTTCAGGTGTAGACGTTGGTGCAAAACGTGGGGTAATCGCATAGAGCGCACGGCCTTTACCATGCCATTTCTCAATCAGTGCTTTGGTGTCGCTGTAAGCCGTTTCTGGCGTGTCACAAAGCGCTTCAGGGGCATTGCGGTCCATAAGTACCTTACCAGCAATTAAACGCATCTGAACGCGTTCTGCGGCTTCAAATAAGGCATCAACAGACTCGGGATGAACTGTACAGAACACTAGTGCTGTGGTTGTACCATGTTTTAAGAGTTCTTGAACAAAGAATTGGGCAATTTCACTTGCATATGCTTTGTCCTGAAACTGGATTTCAGTTGGGAAAGTATAAGTATTGAGCCAGCTTAAAAGTTGTTCGCCGTATGCTCCAACCATTTCAGTTTGCGGGAAATGAATATGGGTATCAATAAAGCCGGGTACAATCAATTGTTCTGGATAATGTTGAATCTCAACCCCAGCAGGTAGATGCGCCTGAGCGTCTTCCCATGCACCAAACCATTTGATTTTTCCATGTTCACTAACCAATACACCATCTTCCAAATAGCGCACTTGATTTGGAATATCTGTTGGCTCAGAGACGGTTTGCTGGATATCTAAAAAACGACCACGCACAACGGTGGTATTTGCGATCAATGACATGGAAAGCCTTTATATTTTCACTTTTTTCGATTGATTGTACCCCAGTTAGCTAATATTTAAACGGTATAACGTTTACTTAGTCCCCATTCAGCCAAAATCCGTCGATAAGTTGTTGATGAACGGTCTGCTTCAAAATGTGCTTCCATCATTAAATCAAGCGGCAGTTCTTCTGGCTTTTGTGATTCGACCATATCTTGGTCTTCGGCAAAAATTTGGGCATTAAACGCATATACCTTTTCTAAATCACCTGTCTGATCAAAGTTACGGGTGAGTGGAACAAATAAACGGGTTTTATTGATTGAAATAGGACAGCACGCATTCAAGATTTTTAAGACCCCACCTTCTGGAAAATCGACTGTAAGGACGGCTGAAAAAGGTGGATAGACATCAAAGGTGCGCTTCCACAAAAAGCCTTCTGGCTCGAGATGTTTTAGTTCATGTGGATAATTACTGACATTACTGATATAGACCGTTTTTAAACCATAGTCGGTACGTTCAGTGTGATATTTAGGGACGATGGGGTTATCGCGATTCGCAAAGGCATTGTGATGTACCCACGCAAAATGAGCGACATCGATAAATCCTTCAAGTTGACGTCCACTAGAACCACCAATATTGACGAAAGGCGGTAAAATTGATTGATGCTCTGCGTGGTCCCAAGTATCTAATATAGGAATATTAGCTTTAGCAATATCACGACCATGAATACTGGTCCAAATGAGACCATATCTTTGTACAACTGGAAATTTGGTCAGAGAAAAACGATCAGAAATTTTAGTCAGTTCGGGCTGAGCTGGTATTTGGGTACATTTCCCTTCAGTGTTATAGCGTAGACCATGATAAGGACAGACAATCTCCTCACCATCCACCCAACCTTTGGTTAATGGCACCCCACGATGTGGGCAAATATCTCGAACCAGATGAATTTCCCCACTTTCTGTTTTATATAACGCCATATTGACGTCTAGTAGCGTGACTCGTTGAGGTGCAGTAGAGACATCTTGAGTACGTGCGACGGGATACCAGTGAGTAGATAAAATTTCCCAATCTTTTGCTTCAAAATTGCTGTTACACGGCATGGCAAGGGGCGTTAAAGTTGGAATCGCATTCATGGCATCACTCCTTAAAAAAATCAGGGCTCTCGCGAGCCCTTAAAATCTAGGCTTTTTTCTTTTTAGGAGATGCAAAGAGCTTGCCAATATTGATTTTTAATTAAAGAAATAAGAATAAAAGTATTAAATTACATAAGATTAAATCATTATATTTTTGAATTTTTGATCTAATTTAGCTTTAAAAACCAAAAATTATTATTCGCTATATACTTAAAATGCACTGATTGACTGCGTGGAAGGTACAATAAAAAAGCACCTAAAAAGTGCTTTTTTATGTCTCTAGGCGTTTATTACTCAACAAAATAATGTGCTGCAAAGTGAGCATCATTACCAATAATGTCATAGCAATCTTCACGAATAGACATGCCTGAACATTGATGTCCAACCATCCATAAACCGAGTGTAGGTAGTTGCCCTGAAAATAATGGGGTATCTACCCATTTCTGTACGATATAACCATATTTGTCATAGTCATCAAAATAAAAGCTACCAGAAGCCGCGCCTTGGTCATGGCCGTCTTGTAAAACTCGAATATTGGCCCCTTCCCTTGCCAAAATCGGCTTTTTCACCCATTTGCCAGACAAAGCTTGTTGCGGGTCATAGGTATGGGTTTCGACCAACAATGGATGGTTTGGGTAACGCTTCCAAAGCTCAACCAAAATCGCTTTATTTGAAAGTAACATTTTCCAGCAGGGTTCAATCCACTGTGTTTGTGGGTGGATATATTGAGAAAATGCTTCTTCCCAAATCCATTCCCATGGGTAGAGCTTAAATATGTTTTGAATGGGCTGATTATGGAGATCAACAAAATCTTGCCCGTTCCAGCCTATATTCTCCATAGAAAGCTCGGAAACTTGTAGATGAGCTTGATAAGCGGTATCCATTAAGTACTCTAAATTACCCCAGTCTTCCCTTCCGGCTTCCTGACAGGCAGCAAAATGTACATGGCTACCACGCGGTAAAATTGTTTTCCAGCGTTTAATCAGGTCTTCATGAATGCTATTGAATTGATCTCGGTTTGCAATGCCTGAGACTTGTTCTATCCACAGCCACTGCGCGACAGAGGCTTCGAGTAAGCCAGTAGGTGTATCGGCGTTATATTCCAGCATTTTGATATTTCGCCCATCGTAAGCGAAATCAAAGCGGCCATACAGCATGGGGGCATTTTGTTTCCATGAATGTTCAATATGGTTTATAGCTGTTTCTGGAATTTGAAAATAAGCAGGATAGTCGCCCCGTTGAATGAGGTCTCCTACTACCGATAAACACATCTGATGCAGTTCATTTGCCGCATCTTCCAGTTGTTCAATCTGTTTAAGGGTAAACTCATAAGCAACTCCTTCAGACCAGTAAATTGAGCCATCAAGAGAAGGTAAATTAAAATAATCAAAACCAATATTTTGATGCTCCACTTGCCAGTCTGGTCGTGGAGTAAATATTTTTCTTTTCATATTAAGTGAATGCCTAAAGACTTAGCCGCCGAAAGAAAAACCGCTACGGCCAAAACCACCACGAATTGGGGATGAAGAAGACGCGCTTTTCGCTGTGCTTGAAATAACTGGTCGGCCTACACTCAAATTGCTGTAAGGATGTAAGGTATTGCCGCGAAAAGAAACTTCCCGATTATTTCGATAATACGCAGGACCTAAATAGCGACTACCAACATAGCTAGAACCATGTCCACTGGAGCTATTTTCTTGTTTACATGTTTCATTATTCCAGTCGCGAGCACAGTCATATTGGTTGTTATATACGTCTTGTACTAAAGGACCATCATTATGGCTACATGCCGTGAGTAATAGAGGGACAACGACAAGATTAATTTTTTTAGAACGCATGAGACTCCACACATTTTAATAAGTATGTTCGGCATAAAATACCGAATAGCTGTTATCTATTATGTTTCTGATTAGGAAAGATAAATTTTAAGTTGGCATATGATATTGATCAGCGCTTTTAAAGTACAGAGCTTCTATGTACTATTACATGGTGGATAACTTTAGTATTTTTTAAAATATGACAAATATTTATAATAATTATCAACAAGATTTTATTGATTTGGTAATGAAATCTCCTTGTTTATTAAAGATATTATTTATTATTTCTCAATTGCATCCAAAAGTTTATTTAAGTGCTGGTGCTGTGAGAAACACTGTTTGGTCATATTTACATGGTAAAACTTATGATTTAAATACAAGTGATATGGATGTGATTTATTATAATGCTAATGAATATGATGATAGTTATCAAAAAGAATTGCAAAGTGATTTAAAAAGCAAATTTCCAAATCAAGATTGGGATGTTGTTAATCAGGCTTTGGTACATACATGGTACCGTAAAGATAATGGTGAAAAAATTCAGCCATTAACTTCGATTGAGGAAGCATTATCATTATGGTCAGAAACAGCAACAGCTGTAGCAATACGTTTCGACAGTTTCGGCAATTTAGAAATAATTGCACCTTTTGGCTTATCAGATTTATTTGAATTGAATCTACGTTGGAATTCAGCTTTAGTTAGTTATCAGACTTTCAAAAATCGTGTAGAAAGCAAAAATTGGTTACAACAATGGCCAAAATTAAAAATAGTCAATTCTTAATTTAAAAAGGGCTTTCTATGAAAGCCCTTTAATATTATTCAAATAAAGATTCTATGAGATTTGTCGCTTATTATGACGTAAAGAGAGATAAGCAGTGATTGCTAACACTATTACGATAAAGCTTAACGAGATCCAGATTGGCATGTGGAATACATCAAGCAACAACATTTTCGCACCAATGAACAATAAAATGATGCCTAAGCCGTATGGTAAGTAATGCAATTTAGTCGCAGCACCAGCAAGTAAAAAGAACATTGCGCGTAAACCTAAAATTGCCATTAAGTTCGCCGTTAAAACAATAAACGGGTCGCTAGTTACCGCGAAAATAGCAGGAATAGAGTCTACTGCGAAAATCACGTCTGAAGCTTCAACCAAAATCAAAACTAGAAATAACGGCGTTGCCCACAATAAACCGTTTTGACGTACAAAGAATTTGTCACCTTCAAGCTGTGGTGTAATACGCATATGGTTACGTAACCATTTTAAGAGCTTGATATCTTCAATATTGGTTTCTTCATCTTGGCCTTTTAAGAACTTAAAGCCTGTATATACCAAGAACGCACCGAAGATATAAAGTACCCAAGAAAATTCTTGAACGAACCATGCACCAATAAAAATAAAGAGGGTACGTAGTACGATTGCACCTAATACGCCGTAGAGCAAAATTTTACGTTGTAGTGCAGCTGGAATAGCAAACGCTGCGAAAATCATTAACCAGACGAAAACGTTGTCAATTGCGAGGGACTTTTCGAGTAAGTAACCCGCAAAGTATTCCATGGTTTTTTGGTTTGCTAAAGTCACCCCAACTGTTTGTTGTAGGTAAAGCCATAAACCACCACCAAATAGGGCTGCGACGCTTACCCACGCTACACTCCAGTAAGCAGCTTGCTTAATTGAGACATCCTGACCTTGCTTTTGTTTAAAGCCTAAAAAGTCAATCAGGAGCATCACAATGACTATGCCAAAGAATGCTATGTACAGCCATAAATTGCCGATCGATTCCATAAATCCTCCATACATCCGGCAATTGGGCATAAAAAAACCTCGACCAGTTGCCAGATGAATTAAACATCTGTATCAACATGATCAAGGTCTTGCCTACACCATGAATTTCACGATGCTCAGATACCGACTTTTTAATAAAAGCGTATTGACGATATCTGACACATAACACTGCTGTTATGTTTGGAGGAGGCTACTCCCCTTGTCAAACTAAATTCTGTTTTGGATAAAACATATCCAAGTCGACATAGAATGGCAGATTTTTTTGTATTACGCAACTGAACTTAATGTCGTGGTTTGAATGCAAAAAAAGATCTATAGGTTATTTAATCAAACCGCGGTCTAAAAGTGGTTTGCATATAATTTGATAAAGGTGAATACAGAATGCAGTCAAACTTGTACCGTAAGCATTCCAGAAGTAATAACCTGCTGTATTGACTAGTAGTGCGACAATAAAAGCCCCTAACATGTCTAAAGGGAAATGCACACCTAAATAAATACGTGACCACGCCACTACAAATGATAAAAATAAAAGGATAATTCCAATTATTTTGCGCTGAGCAAACAAATAAGATAAAGCAATGGTGCTAAAAATCAGCATATGATTACTTGGAAAAGATGCCGTTGGTGCATGTTCAATAAAAGTCGTACCCACACCCATGACAAACGGTCTTGCGTGATGGTAAAACAAAGAAATAACGTAACCGACTAAAAGTGATACGCAGGTTAAAAAGACAGATTTAATGACCCTATTTTTTAAATCTTGATCGCCATAAAACCATAAAAATGTAAGGATGAATAAGAGAATATAGAGGAGATCATTAGCAAAAAAGATAGCAAGACGAATGATAAATTGACTCGCATCCTGAGCCCCATTAATCACATGGAATAAGCTAAGGTTGAGTGTTTCTAAAGACATTCATATTCCAAACAAGAACAAAAAACGTGGGCTATGATAAAGAATTAAGCCTGTTATCTTGATAAAGAATTGTCACAAAAATGAAATATAGTTTGTTTGTGAGTAAAGATTAAACAGCAGGTCTAGATATTTTTTAATGCGTATTCTGGGCGTTAATATTAAAGTGTTAACGTGTTGGCACTTTATTCGAGAACGTTATTTTATGACTACTCAAGAAAAACAGAAAAAATTAAGCTTGAGGCCCCTATCCCCAAGAGATCCTGATCAGCAGCATAGAGCAGCGACTCCACTCGAATTATTGTTCGATTTAATTTTTGTGGTCGCGATTGCAACAGCGGGTCAGCAGTTACATCATGCAATTATTGAAAATCACCTCTGGCATGCATTACCAAGCTACCTGATGGTATTTTTTGCGCTGTGGTGGGCATGGATGAATTTTTCATGGTTTGCTTCGGCTTACGATAACGATGATGCATTGTATCGGTGCCTTACCTTTGTACAGATTGTAGGGTCATTGGTCATGGCAGCGGGTATCCCTGATGTATTTCGTAGTCAGGATTTTGATGTAATCATTATCGGTTATGTGATCATGCGCATGGCCTTAGTGACTCAGTGGCTGAGAGCTGCAAAACATGATCCTGAAAGGCGTGTTACGGCTTATCGCTATGCAATAGGTATAGTCTTAGTACAAATTGGCTGGCTTGTCGCTAACTTTGCTCATGTACTTTCAATACCTCTATTTTTATTTCTGGTTGTAGTGGAATTATTTGTTCCAATCTATGCAGAAAAATATTCACCAACGCCGTGGCATCCTCATCATATTGTAGAACGTTATGCCCTACTCACAATTATTGTGTTGGGTGAGTCGATTGTCGGTAGTTTTAATGCCATACGTGATGCTTTAGCCGCTCAGTCGATGAATATCCCTGCTGTATTCTTGATGATTGGTGGATTGATGCTGATGTTTGCCATGTGGTGGGCTTATTTCGATCGTAGTGAACAACACCATCATGTTAAAGGTGTGCGTCCGTTTGTTTGGGGTTATGGCCATTATTTTGTTTTTGTCAGTATTGCTGCGGTAGGTGCTGCGCTTGCTGCTGCCGTGGATGTTACAACCCATCATGCGCATATTTCTGATTTATATATGGGAATAGTTGTTGCTGTGAGTGTAGTGCTTTATACCACCTGTATTTGGATACTTTATGAGTTCCAATGCTTATCTGGCATCACGAAATGGTTTTACCCGATCACAGCCCTAATTATTTTATGTATTCCGTTTATTTGTAATAACGTGGGATATAGCGTTTTTGCGATGGGCATTGTCTATAGTTTACGTTTAATGGTTTCTAATAAATTTATGGCCAATATAGAGCCAGAAAAGCTTTAAAAGTCACTGACAAAAAAACGGGTTTTAATTTGAAACCCGTTTTTTATTGAATCATCTAGAGCGAAAGTTAAGCAGCTTTTGCCTTTAATGCGCTCATAAGTTTTTGATGTAAGCCACCGAAGCCACCATTAGACATAATCACAACGGCATCGCCCTCACCTGCTTCATTAACAATACGTTTAATAATTTCATCAAGTGAACGGCTCACTTGAGCATGGTTAGAAGCAGCTTCAATCACTGGTTGTAGATCCCAATCTAAGCCTTCTGGCTGATACCAGATCACTTCGTCTGCTAAGCGTGCTGAATGTGCTAAGCCATCTTTATGACTGCCCATACGCATCGTGTTTGAACGTGGTTCAATAATGGCCCATAAACGGCGTTCACCTAAGCGTTTGCGTGCGCCATCTAAAGTTGTGTCAATTGCTGTTGGGTGGTGAGCGAAGTCATCATAAACCTCAATACCATTGACTGTACCGAGTAACTCCATACGACGTTTCACACCGCCAAAGTTAGACAAAGCTTCACAAGCTTGTTCAAGCGTAACACCTACATGTTGAGCAGCTACAATTGTTGCTAAAGCATTCGCTACACTATGCTGCCCTGTCATGCTCCATTTCACTTCACCAACGACATTACCATTTTCGAGTACTTTAAAATGGCTACCATCAATTGAAATGAGTTCGGCAGACAAAGCAGCTTTTTCATTTGCTTCTAGACTGGTACGAATCACGGGTGTCCAGCAGCCCATTTCAAGCACTTCATCAATATGCGTTTCAGTAATTGGCGCAATAATACGGCCTTCACTTGGAATAGTACGCACAAGATGATGGAACTGCTTTTGAATCGCTGCTAGGTCATCAAAAATATCGGCATGGTCAAATTCAAGGTTATTTAAAATCGCCGTTTTGGGGTGATAGTGAACAAACTTAGAACGTTTATCAAAGAAAGCAGAGTCATATTCATCGGCTTCAACGCAGAAGTATTTGCCACCACCTAAACGAGCACTTTCACTAAAACCAAGTGGAACACCACCGATTAAAAAGCCCGGATTTAAACCAGCTTGATCAAGCACCCAAGCCAACATGGTTGTGGTTGTTGTTTTTCCGTGAGTACCTGCGACACCAAGTACATGTTTACCTTGTAAAACATGATCGGCAAGGAACTGTGGACCAGAAATATATGGCAGGCCTTCGTTTAGCATATATTCAACAGCATCAATACCACGTTTCATGGCATTGCCGACAATAACCAAGTCCGGATGAGGCTGTAAATGACTACGGTCATAGCCTTGCATGAGTGTAATGCCTGCATTTTCTAACTGGGTAGACATCGGTGGGTAAACGTTTAAATCGGAACCAGTTACCTTATGTCCTAAATCACGAGCTAAAAGTGCTAAAGAGCCCATAAAAGTGCCACAAATACCCAAGATATGCAGATGCATTGCTCGCCTTCTCCACTGCTTTTGTACACAACATTAAAATGAATTGCTGTGTGTGCATTATTGATAAATTTGCCAGCAACGATAGCAAGGCTAAACTCGAAAAGATAGTCAAAAATCGTTGTTGTTCTATGTGTTTGAGACCCTAATAAAACTACAGCTTTATTTTTTAGATTTAAGCTGAATTACAGTTTTATCTTTTATAATGTTTTGTATCGTTAAAATACTTAAATCATCGTGATGATGAAGGATGTGCCTTTGAGCCCAACGGTTTTAGCTTTTACGCTATTAATTATTTCTAACTGCTTTATGACACTTGCATGGTATGGGCATCTTAAATTTTTGCACCATGCTCCACTTTGGCAAGCGATTCTATTCGGTTGGATTATTGCCTTACTTGAATACAGTTTTATGATCCCAGCCACTCGTATGTTAAGCGCGCAAGGCTGGTTACTCGGTGAAATGAAGATCACTCAGGAAGTGGTTACATTGGTCGTGTTTGTACCTTTTATGATTTTCTTGTTTAAGCAACCCTTTAAACTCGATTACTTATGGGCGATGTTATGCCTATTTGGTTGTGTTTATTTCGTATTTAGAAGCCAGTAATCTATGGTAGCTTGTATTGAATAATTGGTTCTATACAAGCTATTAATTTTTCAAATACCTGATTATATTTCAGATATCTAATTAATTAATATTAATAAAAATTGAGAATGTATCACTGTTAAAGCATGACATTTTTTGATGATATTAAAAATATTCGCAGAGCTAGTCAGTTAAATTTTCGTGAGATGAAAAATCAGTCTATAATAATGGGCTTCCGAACCATTTAAAACTTGGCTCTCGTCGAGATTTATCTTCTTTTACTTTTGTCTCTGGAACATTAGCAATGAATGCGGCCGCAGCACAAGACGCTCAACCTCTCGTTGGAATTATTATGGGTTCTCAATCTGATTGGGCAACTCTCGAAAACACAGCCAATATGCTTAAACAGCTTGGTGTCCCATTTGAAGCGGAAGTGGTATCTGCTCATCGTACTCCAGATCGTTTATTTGAATATGCAGAAACTGCACGTGATCGCGGTATTCAAGTGATTATTGCTGGTGCAGGCGGTGCAGCGCATTTACCTGGAATGTGTGCCGCAAAAACTGATTTACCTGTTTTAGGTGTGCCAGTTAAATCATCAATTTTAAATGGCGTAGACTCTTTGCTTTCAATTGTACAAATGCCAGCAGGTATTGCAGTTGGTACTTTAGCGATTGGTCCAGCTGGTGCAACGAATGCGGCAATTATGGCTGCACAAATCTTAGGTTTAACTCGTCCTGAAATCGCAAAAAATGTAGCTGATTTCCGTGCTGCGCAAACTGATAAAGTTGCAAGCAAAAATATTCCGGGTCAGGTGTAAGAGGCTGAGATGGATAAAACTATCGGTATTTTTGGTGGTGGGCAACTGGGCCGTATGATGGCTCAAGCAGCGTTACCATTAAATATTCAATGTACTTTTTTTGAAGCAAATACAGATTGTCCAGCAGGTGTTTTAGGCCAGGTTTTTTCTAGCCAAGATGAGCAAGGTTTAAAGCAGTTTATTGAAAGTGCTGATGTTTTCAGTCTTGAATTTGAAAATACGCCAGTTGAAGATGTTGATGTTTTGACACAAACCAAAGCATTGCACCCTCCCCGTGTTGCTTTAGCAACTGCGCAAAATCGTTTGTCAGAAAAAGCATTGTTTGATGAGCTTACTATTCCTGTTGCGCCGTATCGTGCTGTAGATAGCTTAGAAAGCTTGAAAAAGGCTGTGGCTGAGCTTGGTTTGCCGATTGTACTTAAAACTGCAACTGGCGGATATGATGGCAAAGGCCAGTTTGTACTTCGTTCAGAAGACCAGATTGATACCGCTTGGGCTGAACTTGGTCCTGCAAAAAGTCTAGTTGCCGAAAGCTTTGTTAAATTCTCTCGTGAAGTTTCAATTATTGCGGTGCGCGGCCAAAATGGTGAGGTAAAAACTTGGCCACTGGCTGAAAATCACCACCATAATGGTATTTTATCGCATTCAATTGTTCCAGCACCGAATAGCGAAGCTTTGCAACCTGTGGCTCAAGACTACATTACTCGTTTGTTGAATCACCTTAACTATGTAGGTGTGTTAACTCTAGAGCTATTTGTGACAGAACAAGGCTTATGTGCAAATGAGATGGCACCGCGAGTGCATAACTCAGGTCATTGGTCCATTGAAGGCGCTGTTTGTTCTCAGTTTGAAAACCACATTCGAGCTGTTGCAGGACTACCATTGGGTTCAACAGATGTTGTTCGCCCAACGGTTATGATCAATATTATTGGTCAACATCCTAAAACTGAGGATGTACTTGCCTTAAATGGTGCTCATCTGCATCTTTATAACAAGTCAGAACGTGCTGGCCGCAAATTAGGCCATATCACTTTAATGCCTGTGGATAGTAATGAATTGACGAATTTATGCCGTCAATTGGCGGAAATTTTGCCAGAACCACTCGCTTTAACAGCAGATATGACCCTCTAAAAGTATTTTTAATTCTCTAAAAAGCGATCTTCAGATCGCTTTTTTTATCTTTTAAATTTAAAAATAATAGAACATGCATATTTTATGTTTGTGGATAACTCTGATTTAAACTTTTGAATTTAAAAAAGCTACTGTAATTTGAATTTAAAACTATAAATAACTGTTTTGGGTGCTTTTGAATTTAAAATTGGTTATCCACAAAAGTATTTTTAAATTTAAATGAGAGAGTTGGATGTACCTTTTTAAATTCAAAAATAGAAGTCTATTGGTATGGGGTTTTGAATTTAAAAATTTTGGTTGATCTTTAAATTTAAAAAAATACGGTTTTTTGGTGATTGGCTATAGCCTGTAATAAATAATAAGGTGATATAGGATTAAGGAATAAAGGTGTTTTGGCTGTATTGTGGATAAAGTTATCCACAATAAAGAAAGGTTTGTAGTTTAAATTTAAAGAAGTGCTTTTGAATTTAAACTTGAGTATCGGTTTTGAATTCAAAACTAATAATTTTGATTTAGAGAATTTTAAATTCAAAAATGAAGTAGAAAATTTGAATTTAAAACATGGGAAATGAATTTAAAGTAGAGATTATGAATTCAAATTTACGTTTTCTCTCTGAAATTTTGGACTCATAATGGTATGGTACTTACAAATTTAAATTTAAAAATTGAACTAGGATAATATGCGACGTTTTTCTTGTATTGTTGGCTCTGTATTTTTAGCGATGACTCAGGCTCAAGCAGAGCTCGTAATTAATGGTTCTACAATATCTAGCAGTGCTACTGTTCCAGTGGTGACGAGTGAAGATTATACGCCTAATAATAATTTCCAAAGCTGTTTGGCAAATTTACGTTCTCAAGCAATTTCTGCTGGAGTATCTGGTACAACTTATGATCGTTATACCCAAAACTTGACCCCAGATTATTCAGTTATTGATAAATTAAACTATCAACCAGAATTTTCGACGCCAATTTGGGATTATCTTTCTGGTCTAGTTGATGAAGAGCGCGTTGAGCTTGGTAAACAAAAACTGGCGCAACATCGAGATGTTTTAAACCGTGCTTCTCAAACTTACGGCGTGCCACCAGAAACAATCGTGGCAGTGTGGGGGGTAGAAAGTAATTTTGGTGATATTTCTGGAAAATATCCTTTATTACAAGCACTCGGGACTTTAAGTTGTGAAGGGCGTCGACAAAGTTATTTCCGCACTGAGTTTTTTGCCACTGTGCGTATTTTACAACGTGGTGACTTAACCGAAGATCAACTGAAAGGTTCATGGGCTGGGGCATTCGGCCATACTCAATTTATGCCATCTACTTATGAACGTTTAGCTGTTGATTTTGATGGAGATGGTCGCCGCGATTTAGTGTCGAGTACAGCTGATGCACTGGCTTCAACTGCCAATTTCTTAAATAAAGCAGGTTGGCAAACAGGAATGCCGTGGGGTTTTGAAGTCAAAGTTCCCCAAGGTATGTCAATTGAGGGAGAAGGGCGACGTTCAAAGAAAGCTTTAAGTAGCTGGAGTGCACGAGGGGTAACCCGAATTGATGGTTCTCCACTTGTTCAAGGGGCTTTATCTAGCAGTACTTCAGCGGGTTTAATGGCACCTGCAGGTGTAAATGGTCCAGTATTTTTAGTATTTAAGAATTTTGATGCTATCTACAGCTATAACGCTGCGGAAAGTTATGGACTTGCGATTGCCCATTTATCTGATCGTTTAAAAGGTGCGGGTCCATTTGTTGCGTCTTGGCCAACAGATGATCCGGGAACTTCACGTGCCGAGCGTCGTGAAATCCAACAGTTTTTGATTAACCGTGGCTATGATATTGGTGCAGTTGACGGCCTTATTGGAGATAAAACCCGCGTAGCTATTCGTCAAGAGCAAACTCGTTTAGGTTTAAATCCAACAGGACGGGCAGGGCAACAAATTTTACGCGCATTCCGTCAAGAACAAGCTCAAAAAATGATGCAATAAGCTGAAAATAATTAAAAAAAGGTCTGCTTATGCAGACCTTTTTTATAGGTACTTGTATAAGAGGATTACTCTAATTTAACTGCTTCCAAAATATCAAAAATAACTGACGTAACATCTTGGCTTAAATCACGATCATTAAAGATTTCATACGCAGTGATCGTGACATCAGTATCACTTGGTAATTGCTTTTGCTCTTCTTCAATTAAATGTTCAATCGGTAACAGAGTCTGTTTTACTTCAAGATGGAGAATATCTTTATATTCGATATTTTCATCCTCAAGCTCGATTTCATGCTCATTGAAAAAGGGAATTAAAATAGAATGGAGGTATGGTTTAATTTCAATAATATCAAACAGTTCAATGTCGCGAGTCTGTTCAATTGTGCTGATATGATCATTTACTTCAATCAGGATATGATAATAACTCATCTTGATCTCCATTCTATTTTCGTTAGCTCTTATGACCACAATAACATGACTTTGATACCAATTTCGATGTATCTATATAGAAATAGATACATCATTTTATATCAAGCTCTTAATTATTGAGGTAAAGCACTTAATAGATCACGGTCAGCATCCGTAAGTCCAGTGATTTTTTTGTCACCATCTTTACGTACTGAGTACATCAATGCATTTGGTTGATCACTATGTTTTAAACCAAGTGCATGTCCTAACTCATGAGCAATCGTTAAGCGTAAATCATCAATAGACTTAAACTCATAAATCACAATTTGTTTGCCGTTATAGATACCTTTTTTAAAGACATCCGCTTGAGCATTTTGCTTAAATTGGTTCAATGAATTATTAAACTCATTATTAATCTGATTAAAATGAGTCACTTTGACATTTAAGTCTTTAGCTTGCTGATTATATGCAGCAATTTCTTTCTTTAAAGCAACAGTTTGTTTTTGCAAATCTTTCTGAGTTTTAGCCCAAGATTTAGCGCTGTATTCAGGTGCTAATTTGCCTTGGTTAAGCTCCATCATTAGTTGGTCAAGATTTTTCAATTTGCCATTCAAAATCTGCTTCTTATTTTCAAGCTCAGACTGAGTTTGACCAAGGGTTTGCTTCAATTGCTTAATTTGTTGCTGTTCATCAATTACACGTTGCTGTTCTTGTTGGAACCGAGCTGCGATTTTTTGACGCTGTTCAGAACGGCTTTGACTATTATCGTAAACTAAACGAATTTCTAACTTTGCATTTGGATCATAAGTAAAATAATCCTGTCCAGTACCTTGTTTCCAAATGTCCGCAGCTTGTTGACTAATTTGAATTAATTGGTCTTGGCTTAAACCAAAACGTGGATCAATATCAGCAATTTTGTAAGTCAAATGTTGACCTGCTTTTTGCTGGATTTGAGTATGAGCTGGAGTTGCAAGATTAGCATTAGCCTGAAAATTAGAAAAAGCAAAGGCTACGCCTAATAACAAAGATGTTAAACGCATAATCGAAGGGGGGAGATTTTAAAAAAAACGTATTATAAGAATATAAAATGAAAAATCAATCAAAAAACGTACAAATCAGAAAAATAAATGAGACTTTAGTCTCATTATTTTTTACCAAATGCCAAATTATTTTTTAGAAAAAATTTAATATATTTGGTTTTATTTAGTTTTTTTAATCATTTAACTTTAACGATTTTTCCTTAATTTGGTCTATAAATTGAACTTAATAAATCTAAATCTGAATCTGTTAGTTTAAAGTTATGAATATCTTGCTCTTTTAAATAGGGATACATTAAAGATTTAGGATCAGTCGTATGTTTTAGCCCTAAAGCATGCCCAAGTTCATGAGCAAGGGTCAAGCGTAAATCATTTAAAGAAGCATAACCGTAAATCTGAATTTGGTTTTGACTGAATAATCCTTTATGGAAGGGTTGAATACTAGTTTTCTGCTCTAGCTTGAATTGTGTTTTTAAAGCGCTTAAATCACTTTGCTCTCGATTTAGCTCTTTAATTTTTAAGTTAAGTGATTGAATTTTAAAATTTAGAATGTTGGATTCATTTTTTAAATTTTCCGATTTTTGCCCTAGTTGTTTTTGCCATTCTTTTAAATTATCGGCACTAGAGTATTGATGTTCTCCTTGATTAAAGCGCGTTACATCTTGTTGATATTGTTCAAACTCAACTTTTAGATTGAGCTTTTTCTTGTTTAAATCACTTGATAGTTGAGCAACTTCCTGTTTGTTTAGAACAATTTCTTCATTTTTAATGCGCCATGCTTCCTGCTTTTGCAAAAGTGCATCCAAATTGTTTTGTTGTTCATCTTTAATGAGTTGATGATCATCATAGATTAAGTTAATTGATAATTGAGCCTGTGAATCATAAATAAAATAGGTATTCCCAGTTTCTTTTTGCCAGATTTCAGCAGCTTGTTGGCTTACCTCAACTAATTGTTCTTTAGTGAGTTGAAACCGCGGATCAATAAAAGCAATTCGGTATTTTAAAGGTTGATGAGATGACTTAATTGGCAGATTGCTTTGAGCAAAAAGTGTTGTTTGTAAGCCCATGCATAAGCATAAGCTCAATCCCCACCATAGAAATTTTTTCATGGCAAAATAAAAAAATATAAATAAATCTTATTGTTAGCTACTTAATTTAATTCGTCAAAATGATAAAAATCTCAATAGTTTAGGTGAGGTTTGTGATATTGGTCGAAAAATTAAAAAAGATGTTCTCAGACTTGGCAATAATCAAATAATTAATGTAGTAAATAACAGTGATTTTTTAGCAAAAAAATATTATTTAAAATTAAATATTTAGTTTTTATGATTGATCTTTCTGACAGAAATATTTGAATAATATCATTAAAAAACTTATTGTTAATTTTTGTAAACAATAAAAAACCGCGCCTAAGCGCGGTTTTTTATCAAAGAAACAAATTATTTTTTGTCATCTTTAACTTCAGTGAACTCAGCATCTACAACGCCATCATCTGCTTTTTGTTGACCCGCATCACCACCTTGGAATGCATTTGGATCAAAGCCTTCAGCACCACCAGCTTGTTGCGCTTGTTCATAAGCACGTTGAGTGATAGGCATCAAGATGTTTTGTAAAGCTTCAGTTTTCGCTTTGATATCTTCTACATCATTTTCTTTTGTTGCTGCTTCAAGTTCAGAAACGGCAGTGCTTACAGCTGTTTTTTCATCTTCAGTAACTTTGTCACCAAGATCTTTAACAGCTTTGTTCGAGCTTGAAATTAATGCATCAGCTTCGTTACGAGCTTTTGCAAGTTCTTCAAACTTACGATCTTCTTCAGCATTCGCTTCAGCATCTTTAATCATTGCTTCGATTTCAGCATCAGACAAACCTGAGTTCGCTTTAATCTGGATCGATTGCTCTTTACCAGTGCTCTTATCTTTAGCAGATACTTTCAAGATACCATCAGCATTGATGTCGAAAGATACTTCAATTTGTGGCACACCACGTGGAGCAGGTGGGATGTCGCCTAATTGGAAGTTACCCAACAATTTGTTTTGTTGAGCCATCTTACGTTCACCTTGGTAAACTGAAATGTCTACGGCAGGCTGGTTGTCAGCAGCAGTAGAGAACACTTGTGATTTCTTCGCAGGAATCGTCGTGTTTTTCTCAATGATTGGTGTTAATACACCACCCATTGTTTCAATACCTAAAGTTAATGGTGTTACGTCTAATAAAAGAACGTCAGTTTTGTCACCAGACAATACAGCACCTTGAATCGCAGCACCGATTGCAACTGCTTCGTCAGGGTTCACGTCTTTACGTGGCTCTTTACCAAAGAACTCTTGTACTTTTTGTTGTACAAGTGGCATACGAGACTGACCACCAACCAAGATCACGTCAGAGATGTCTGAAGTCGAAAGACCAGCATCTTTAAGTGCGATTTTACAAGGCTCAATAGTACGAGCAACTAAATCAGCAACTAAACCTTCAAGTTTCGCACGTGTTACATTGATCACTAAGTGTTTAGGACCAGTTG